>Ga0099826_10001927_pt1 | contig 13006 bp, 2 predicted proteins | sample Mtrugardesep15_FD_76830 | JGI IMG/M metagenome (GOLD analysis project Ga0099826, IMG submission 76830) | Root nodule microbial communities of legume samples collected from California, USA - M. trunc garden sep15 | ecosystem: Host-associated > Plants > Roots > Nodule | place: USA: California... | reverse complement strand
GTATTAGGCCCAAATAACTGGTTATGGCTTGGTGCTATAATCACATCATCGTTCATCATGTTTCTCCTTCTTTTAGGAATTGTTACTCGTTACTATATTTATCCAATTGAAAATAACACAGGTGAAGTGTATAACTGGACTTACAAGGTTATGTGGTACATGTTTCTACTTTGTGCATGTGTATGTACATGTTCTAGTGTTGTATTTCTTTGGTGTAAGAGACATAACACTCTAGAAAATAAGCAAATAATGAAGGTTGAAGTTCCAACACCAACAAGATCACCAGGTTCATGGATTTATGGTTCAGAAAGAGAGCTTGAAAGCCTTCCTCATCAATCTTTAGTGCAAGCTACCAATGTACATTTTGGTGCAAGACCTGATCTCAAGAGTAAGTGAGGCAGTGTAATGTTGTATATTTTGTTACGTTTTTGTTGTTGTGTGTAAACTCAGTATCCTCCGCACGCAGCTACAAAGACTAATCTATTACTATGTATATTATATAAACGAGATAGTGATATATACAATTTGATAATTTTGCAGAAATTTTGTTCGAGTGCAAAGGCAAAGATGTTGGAGTTATGGTTTGTGGTCCAAGAAAATTGAGACATGAAGTTGCTAGAATTTGTGCTTCTGGTTTGGCTGATAATCTTCACTTTGAGTCCATCAGCTTTAATTGGTGACCTATAATGTTGTATCAATGTAAATGTGTGTATATGCCTCTTACCATATCTAAAGTGTTCATGTTGATGCTTCTATGTTATAATTAGGCAATGTGAACAAGTGCAATTGCACATGTGTAGCTGTGCATGAATTAATGTCTTTTTTCCTCTATGTTTGGCATGTTTATATTGAGTGACGATGCTACATAGATCACTAAAAAACAAAATGTCGATAGAGATCTTTTATTTCTTGTCTTATTTTAGTTGTTTTGAAAAGATTGGTGGTTCATAGTGTTGATCAAGTCATGGTACTGGGGACTTGCGGAAAAGAACCTTTCTTTTTTGTTTTCATGAATTATAGTCTACGGAAGATTTCAGATTCAGAACATATATATAATTCATTATAAGTCAGCATTCTTTAAGCTAGATTAAAATTTATTTCATAAGGCATACCAAAGGAGATGCTGCAATCAATCTGATATATGTGTGTAGATGCTGCATATCATATTAATATTTCTAAGGCATCTACAGATAAAAAACAATCGCACGCAGACATGAAAAGCAAGTGATCGTGAGTAGAGGAAGTGGCATTACTCCTTTCATCTCGATAATCAGTTCGCTACTCTTTAAAGCCAACACGAAAGGCGGAAAATCTCCCAAACTCCTTCTTGTATGTTCCTTCAAGAAGTGTAATTATCTTACATGATAGACCTCCTCCTTCGCATCTCAGGCACTGCCCTTGACACATTACACTTGTAGCTTCAGATTGAAGCCTGTGTAACAAGAGCGAAACAGCCAGAAGAAAAGAATGATAGAACGCTTCTTCAAATATTATGGTTCAAGTCAAAGCATTAGATGAACCAATTTCTGCAGTCTATGGACAAAACAGTTGGCTCTACCTTGGAATTGTATTATTCCTTCTAACTAGATACTAAATATATCATGTTGACCACAATTCTGACCTGACATACCCTTATTTCTTAAGGTCCATTCTTTAGCATCTATGTTATTGCAGCTACATCTTCCATTCTCTGGAACAAAAAACAGAACTGACTGAGAGTTAGAGAGTCTTCCCCTCCGATCCTTTATCCAAACAACTAAAATTCATTATGGTGAAAGGCACAGAGAGTAAGATAATTTGATTATTTTCTCGCGATTATTTTATAAATAGTTGTATAAATATGATTTCTCTAATTTATATGTCGTGGACATGCGTATATCATTGCCATGGCCACTCCCAAGGAGATTAAAGAAAGGTTAAACATGTATAGTATTATCCTACAGTGTGATTCATTTAACATTTAAAACTCAACAACACAAAGTTTCAAGAAAGGTTAAACAATTATTTGTTGAAATATACTTAAATAAATGATTAAATTGAACTCACCCTATACAGTGCCTTTCTTTGTGTATCCCCTTTCTTTTCTTTGGATGTGCCTCACTTTAGTATATGACATCCACCTATTAACAGACTCACCAAGCTACTAAAATACTCAACTTCTTGAACCATTAGTAGTAACCAACCCATAAGGGTTGCCAGATTTTTCATAAGACACAGATTGTTTCCGGACAAAACTTTAAGTCAACGAGCAAGTCTTACATGGGCACAAACACAAATAAATAAGGGTTGGGCACACTCACATAAATGAGGAAAAATAAATGAAAAAGAATTTAGTCACCTCATGCAATTATTTTCTCTTTTTTTTTTTCATTTATGAGTGTGTGCCTAAACCTTTTTTCATTGTGTTTGTGACCAAGTTAGCATTTCTCTAAGTCAACAGGCATGGACTCGGTATATACGCCTAAACTGGTCTCAAGTCTAAGTCTAACCATATTTCCTTCTTTAAAGCACATAACATACCCAGCTTATTAGTTCTATTTCTTACAACATATACTAGTGATTTATTACATGTTCATATTTACTACAATGTACACACTTCAAATAAATTAAGCATATTATGTGTGAGGTTACAATGAATGCAAAATTAAGTTTAAATCAAAACTGTATAAAATGATGTTTGATTTGTTTAATCGAATAACATTTGGTGGACAGAATAACAAATGCCTTTCCAAGCATTCCAGTCGAACGCTACAAGAAAATATCATATTAGCTACCAAATTCTAGCTACGGTCTATTGCTCTAGTTAATTTGTCTCTAATTAGCTTTGCTCTTACTGCAAATGAAGTTTTTCTAGCTAATGCTTACATCTGTTCGTTACTTTACCTAAAAAAATTGAGATACGAAGTTGCTAGAATTTATCAGCTTTAATTGGTAATCTATAATGTTGCATTAGGTTGTCAAACTCTGAGTAACTCTTAAACTCTACTATAACGTTGCATTAGGTTGTGGAATAATACCATATTTAAAACGGTTAAATAAAGAGGGCAATTATATGTGCCCTAACTCCACTAGTGTGATGATGTCCTCTTTGAATACAGACAGTAATCGTTCTTCCTCTCATAAACACCAGTTCACATCATCAATGTTTTCATAAACATTTTTTTTCTTTCAAAAATCATCTAATGAAATACAATAAAAAGCGACTATCAAACCAATCAAAACCAGAATAATTTATAAAAAGGTTATACTTGCTTGTTAAGGAAACCAAAATTAGTAAGTTTGTATTGAATTCAACAATTTTTTAACTTTTAAAAAATCAAATCAATCACTTTTCACCAATTTCAATACAACATTTTTATTTTTGTCCCCTTAACCGATGCGCTAAAGACAATCTAAAATACTACTATGAACAAGTTTTCTAAGACCAATAAAACTTGTTTTGTGGAACACAAGAAATTACATTTTAAAAATTTAGAATTTTTAATTAAATATTTTTAAGTGATAGATAGAATACACGTAGGAATTAAGATCATCACAAAGCTAAAATTGTTTTTCATGACAACAACTTCATAAACATGCAATAAATTAAATGTTTGGAAATAAGGAAAGTAAAATAAATTTGGGAAACATATTCATATAATGATGAATGATGAATTTGCTAAATATTTTACAGAGTAAGAGAGATGAGAGTGTGAAATAATGACTGTTAGATTAACTTTAACGGCTGATATTAAATCAGTTATTACACACTCTATCATCTTCAATCTCCCTTCGTCCAATTGGTTCAGAACCCTACAATCATCTTTACTGTTCTAATTAGGAAATTACAATTCCAAATCATCCTCATGGTTTCATTTTAACATAATAATAGCATAAAAGAAATCCTCCTTTTTGTGGTTTAGTCTCGTCTTCCCTGCACAAAATTTATAGGATCCTTCAATTTGGTAAAACATATTCAATTGTTTGCTAAAAAAAAATCAATTGCAGCACAAAGGCAAACAACATCATAAAAAATGAGTGGAAAACTGAATCAATTTGGTCAGGTTGTTAATAGATATGTCGATTTTTATTCAACAACAAAAAAATAACCTAAAAAATGAGTGGAAAACTGAATCAATTTTAAAGGAACACATAAACTTAATTAATCGTGTACTTTATTCTTTAAGAATAAATATGATTTTTTTCTTACAAAAGAATAAAATGGTCTTACTAACAAGTATTTTGAGATTATTGATAAAAAAAACTTTAAGAAAAAATATATTTATTGAAAAATTTAAGTATTTTAATTTCCAATACATTGAATGTATGATTTTTTTAGATAAACATGTTATTTCATGCTATAAACAATTTTTTTAGGACACTCGTTAAGCGTTTTTCAATAAATATTACGTACATCTTCAAAAAATAAAAATTACGTACGTCATAAAAAAAATAGTTGCCTCAAAATAATCATATGTTGTAAGAGCTGACATTATTTTTTTCCTTTTTTTTATGAAGAAAGAGTTGACATTAATTTTTTTTGAAGGAAAAAGAGTTGACATTCTTAAAGTTTTTTGCTCGCATTAACATATTTTCATCTTTTTTTTTTATATGAAAGTATTTTCATTCTTTTGTGGATTATCATGGCACATTCGCATTGTTACATCCAATTATTAATTATAATCTATCTGGGAAACTTAACAATAATCGGTATTTACATAAAAAAAAATAAAAATCGTAAGTAGTAGTACTATATGCATTATGTACTACAACATAGTACAGTACGTAATCTTAATGTCAATTGTACTACTACCATTACCCAGCTAATTAGAGAAGGTCAACTCTGCATTAGTGAAAATAAATTGATACCAGTAGTTTAGTTATCGAAGGATATTATAAACTAAATAAAATATAAAAATAGAAGGATATTATAAACTAAATATTGTTATTCTTGATAAAAAATAAAATAAAAATAAAAAAACTAAATGTTATTGTTCAAGGGATTGTGTGTAGAATTGAGTTTAGATCAAAGCAAACTTTTAGGTTTGAGTATTGTAAATAAATGTCATAGTTGGAATTAGAGATGCCTAGTAAAAACAAATAGATTATTTTATAAGCAGAATTTTTATTAAAGTGAGTAGAAAGAGTACCCTAAATCTCCAACCCAGTGTGGGTTTCTGCCCCTATTTTTCAACCAAAAGAAGTTATCTAACCATTGTAGCATATTCAACCCCAAATGCTTTGTAAGCAAGAATGAGAGTTACTCCACGAAACAGAAGAAGAAAAAAAAGAAAGCAGAGTTTCTTCCTTCCCTACTTATACATCAAGCCCTAGACAAATATTTAATTTGATCTACCACCTTGAGGCAATTAGCCACAATTAAGGGTCTAACTCTTTCTGAAATTTATCGTTGTCATTATCTCAAATTTAGTTAGCTACACATATGTTATTACGCATGAGTAGAGCATGATCACCAAAACTAACAGTGTACTGTAAAAAACAACACATGGACTCAACAATGCGAAGCATTTTCCTCATTAAAAAAAGCACTCAAGCATTTTCCCAAGAAAACAAATCTTCACCAAAGTTTCATAGTTAATTTCGTTTAAACTCGTAATCTTCTTAATTTTATAAATTTAATGATAATTTTTCAAATAATAAACAATTTGTTATGACATAAATATCGAAAAACATTTATTATCTTCTCTTATGCCCTAAATATATATAGGGAAACAATTTTTCCTCCTCTCTTATGTCATTCAAATTTTAAAACTCACTAATTTACATATAATATAAAATAAATATATTTAATAGGAACATTATATTAATGTTGATATTTTAAAAATAATCATAAATTTTCAAAATTTTATAATATCGACTTTCTCATATCGATACATAAAAATGTTCTTTCTCATATGTAAGCACGTGAAATCTGCAACGTGGACGACTCAAGTATTTAACATTGTTACACTTAAAATAAAATAAACATAATGTTAATATTTTAAAAATAGTCATAAGTTTTCAAAATTTTCTCATATGGATACAGAAAAATGGTTTCCGCAGATATAATAGTACATAAATTCTACAACGAGTATGATGCAAATATTTAACGGTGTTTTGCATATAAAATTAATAAAATATTTAATAAAAAATGCTATATTAATGTTGATATTTTGAAAATAGTCATGGGTTTTAAAATTTTATCATATCAACTTTTTCAATAGGCACATAAAAATTTGCCTCCATAGATATAAACAGTGTTTTGCATATAAAATAACAAAATACTTAATAAAAACACTATTAATTTTGATATTTTGAAAATAGTCACGAGTATTCAAAATTGTCATATCGAATTTCTAAAGCGAGCACTTTCTTTTACGCATTCCATATCAATACATAAAAATTTGTTTTCATAGATATAGGCAAAATAATCTGCAATGGGTGCACCGCAAATATTTAGCGAATTTTTGCATATAAATGTTATTAGTAGAATCACAACATTAATACTGATAACTTTTATTTACTATCTTTAAATATTTCACAATATTATCAATGTAATTGTTTTTTTATAATTGCAACAATGTTACGCAACACGTACATATGTACAAATCTTTTTACTGGTTATAATTATAGTAATAATATTTGAACTACTATTTTGGTACAATTTTTGGAAGAACCTTGTTCTTCTCTTTTCTTATTGGTAAAAAATAATAAAGGGGAAAAGAAAAAGAACCTAATGCAAGTATGAGATAAAATTATCCTAAAATTGTACCAAAACGGTTGTACAAATATCATTTCGCATATAATTAATGACAATTTGCGAGGATCTACTTGTGTGAAATATGCTTACATTATTATTAAATTATATATACTAACTGTTATTAGCATCACCACAGCCAGCCCTAAGGTGTCTGACTTTTCTATATATACACCTTTCATGATCCACAGGATGCAGATCATATTGTAGTGAACGGAAAACTCACCACATTGAGACTCTCTGCACACAAAAGTGTATGATGATGAAGAGCAACACATTCCTAAGGATCATTTTTCTTTTGATGTTTCTTGGATGGCTAACAGTTTGGATCTTGTTACCCACAAAGGTCTACAAAAACACATGGACTCCCAAGCTAAAAATCAAACTCAATTCTGCATACTTCAGAGAGCAAGGTTGGGTTTTATTTTATAATTTAATTATTATGAAACCAAAAAGAAATTATCTAATTATTCAATCTATATACTTCCATATACAAGATTATTAATTTATTATTCTTTTTCAAAAATATATTGATTTACTATTACATTAATTGTTAATTGTTTTAGGCGTAAATATCCTGCTTTTCACATTCCCTATGATGTTCATTGGAGCTCTCGGTTGTATATATCTCCATCTTCATCGTGAAAAAACAACACAAAAGTTACCCTCCACAAGGTTAATTAGTTTCTAAATTATATATATGTTACCCTAGCTAGCATTTAATTAACTACTTTGAATCTTTAATCAATTATTTAAATTATTTATGTTTTTGTTTCAGTACTAGCGCTCTAAAAAAATGTTTGTGTTACCTGAGACGTCCATTCCTGGTGATGTCTACAATTGGAATTGTTTCAGCTATGGAGCTTATTTTTGCAGTCATGTTTGTTGCACTTTTGATATGGTCCCTTTACAATTACTTACGGACCAGTTTTGCTCACCTCCATATGCACGGAGTTGGCGAGAAAGTGTAAGTAATCTAAACATCTTTTTTCATAGGTATGTTATTTGAACAATAATTTATAAGACAACTTTTGTGACAATCATAGATTTACAATGAAATGTATATATTTACATAAAAAAAAATATAAAAAAAAAAATAAAAATATAATGTGATGTGAGTATGAGAAAAAAAGTTGTCACAACAATTTTTACAAATTTGTTGTAAAAATGTCATTTCTTTTATCTTAACCCTCCTATTTGTAGAGGAAAAAAAAAAGCCAATGGTAATCTAAAGTTGACTAAATATGTAAGTGAGATTTGACCAAAAATTGTTTCAATCAAGGATTAGAATTCAAGTTTTAAAAAAAATTATTTACATTAGAAACGATCTGAATACAAGAGTTTAATTTCAGATTAAAATAATTATTGATTATACTTTATTTACTTTTCGTTTGAATCTTAGATTACTAAGACTCGTTTTCTTAGAAATTAGTGGGTTAAAAATAAATTGTTTGTTTACGATTTATTAACCTAATTAAATGAAACAAAAATATTGGTGTTTGTAGATGGGAAGCGAAGTTCAGGAGTGTATCTTTAAGACTTGGATACATAGGAAATATAAGTTGGGCATTTTTGTTCTTTCCGATCACAAGAATGTCTTCTATTCTGCCACTTGTTGGTCTAACATCTGAGTCAAGCATCAAATATCATATCTGGCTTGGACATTTATCTATGGTTCTTTTTGCTGCACACACCATAGGTTTTTTCATATATTGGGGCATCACCAATCAAATGGTTGAGGTATGTAATTAGAAAAAACGGTTGAGGTATATACATGTTTCTTTTATGATAAACCATATATGATGTTTTTTTATGTGCAATCTTAATGACCCCTAAATATAGATCGAGGAAAAAGAAATTACGGTTCTAATTCATACATAGGCCCTTTGTTTATGCATTTGAAGTTCCGTAATATGTGGCAAGGTATCTATTATCTCTTTCTGATTGGAATTGAGTAGGATTTATGTTTGTCCCTTCATTTGGACAACAACGGTGATTTTTATTTTTTTTTAGGAAACAATGATGAATTGTTTTAAGCAACTCTTGCTTTTTTTTTCATATATTTTATGAAAAGTGATTAGTGAATTTTATGTGTCTATTTTGTTTTGTCAAAAAATATATATCTATTTTGTACGTAAATCTTCTTTAAAAGTCATTTGTATATTAATGGATCTACCATTAAATTTTAATATTTTAAGATAAGTTATTAGTAATAAGGGGTATGTTTAGAAGAAGGAAAAAAAATAGTAAATTGCATAAGAGTTTATTTATATTTAAGAACACAAATTTCTTCAAAAGGCTTATATTTAGAGACCGAGAGAGTAATTAATAATATCTCAATTTTTAAACATGACTTCTCTCATTTTCTAATTATAAAACTCACTTTTTATATTTATTGTCATGTAACATAAGAATCTCTTCAAACAATGTTCATATGTATTAATAATAACTTCTTTGTAAAAAGTCCCTTATAAATTTATATTTAGAAAGTAATATTAAGAAAGTAATTACTTTCTTAATATTCTCACATATTTTACGGATATTAAGAAGTAATTTGTAAGAATAAATTTATAAAAATTGTGTTGCTTTTACATAACTATCCTTACATTTAATGATATAATGGGAGAGTTAAAACAACTTTACATTCTTTAAATATAAATATTATTTTATTTGGCTATTTGACAAAAAAAAAATTATATTTAGAGAATGTAAAGTTTTTTTTTTGAAGGAGAATGTAAAGTTGTTTTAACTCTCCCATTATATCATTAAATGTAGGGATAGTTATGTAAAAGCAACACACAATTTTTATAAATTTATTCTTACAAATTCCTTTCTTAATATCTGTAAAATTTGTAAGAAATCTTATAATAAGGGGATAATAATAGTGTTTTTCAAATATTTATTTTTAGAAGTGATGTGAGAAAATGAAAAACTCCACGGACTAAAAAAGCCTTGAATGCCTCTAAAAAAAAAGCCTTGAATGGCTCACCTAAGAATTTGGAACCTTTTGTTCTATATTATAAGGAAAAAAAATATTTTGGTATTCAATAATTTATTAATTAATAAGTAGATATTTTTAGGAGAAAAAAAAAAGGAATTGTTTTCAAGAAATTGTTTTTTGTTTGTTTACTATTTAATTTTGGTGAAAGTATTTGCCTAATATCCTTTTATTTTCTGAAAATAAGAGATCATATGCACTAGGTTAGATCATTGTTTTTTTTTCTTTCCTTTTTATGAAAGTTGGACTCAATTCTACATCAAATCTAAAAACTTCTTGCAACTTATTGTCCGTTTACTTTGTGAATATATTTTTTTCTTTTTACTGTTTTATATAAAAAAAATAGTTTTGCTTGTTAATTATTTAAAAGTAGACTCTTAAAGAGCTATATATATATAGGATCATCCCTAGCTAGGATTGTATCTTCTCTCAATCAAATGACTAAGTTTAAAAATCTATTTTCTCTTTATTAACAATTAAAATTAACGCAACTTTTAGAAAATAAAAGTAGAAAATATTTTCACAAACTAAATGAGTTTAGAACTTTGTTCTCGTGAGTTTAGCTCAATTGGTATGGACAATGAATAATATATGCAAGGTCCGAAGTTCAAACTCAAACCGACAAAAAAAAGAGTTTAGATCTTTAGATGGGTCAATATTTCACAATGCACGCTTATTTTTATTTTCATTTTTATTTTTTGGTACAACAATACACGTTTGACTAGTGAGTGAAAACACCAAAATAATCCTTAAGGAATACATCTTTGGGGAGGGACCAATAATCCAGATTAAAACCATTTTTTGTTTGTTTTGAAGAGCCTAATGGCAAACTCGCATGCACTAAGTAAAGAGAAAAAGGATATTACGGGTTCGAACCTGCGCCACAACAATTAAATGTTCCCGCATCCTTTTACTATAGCTGTTTTTTGAATGGAACTATAGCTGTTGTTATGAGACATTAAGAGCAACTCTGTTTTTTTAGGAGAAGAATGACTCTTTGTTTACTTTTTTTTTTTAAATAAAAATTAATTGCATTTTCATTCTGATCAAAATAAGGTCCTCTTAACCTTATCATTCTGATCAAAATAAGGTCGTATTAACATTTTCATTCTTTTTGTGTGATAATTATTTACTGACTTTTCTCTCCAAAAAAAAAAAAATTTACTGACTTTATTAGAAAACTAAATTAGAAATCTCAAATAGTTTATCAACATATAATTATATATAGGGCTAGGTCATATTCATAATTCATTGTTTTTTTTTAGGAAATTCATAATTCATAGATAATAAGCCATAATATATATAGGGTTTTGTTAGAAGGCACCTTTTAAGAAAGTGTCTTTTAGCAAGTTATCCTATAGGCATTTGCTAAAAAACACCAACCAATTTTTATGAATGTGTCTTTTAGCAAGTCTACAAGTGTTAGTTCAACTTACAAAAATGTTGAAATTGTTTCGCCATATGTCGAGACTAGGGTTTGAACTCTGCTACAAAGTGTTAATATGAATTGAAGATTTAATTCATATGTAATCAAAGTGTATATATATTTTACACCGCCAATTAATCATAATTGTCGGGATTCAGATTACAACTTAGTTTTTACCACCTCTAAAGTGAGACATATGATTGACTGTGATATGTTGAAGGTGTAAAACTTTTTACCACATGAAAATTAAACTTATGAATTAATGTGTTTGTATATCTGCAATTTCCAGGCGTTAGAGTGGAGCAAGACATATGTATCTAATGTAGCCGGAGAGATTGCAAGTTTAATAGCCTTGGCCATGTGGATAACAAGCATTACACGAGTAAGGCGTAAGATGTATGAAGTATTCTTCTACACTCACCATCTCTACATTCTCTATATCTTATTCTATGCCATCCATGTTGGAGTTGCATACATGTGCATGATTGCTCCTGGGATTTTCCTATTCCTCATTGATAGACACCTTAGATTCTTACAATCTCGCCAACATGCTCGGTTACTATCGGCTCGCCTTTTACCTTGTGATGCCCTTGAGCTCAACTTCTCCAAGAATCCTAGTAAGACAATACAAAACTTATTTCTAATATATATACATATTTGTTCAATTATATGTAGCACCAACATGTTGGATTGAAGACATGTTTAGTGTACGGACATAGACAATATTGTCGCATTCAACCACTTCCATTTCTTAAATTATTATCAGTTCCTAAATGTCATTGTCATGTATGTGTCGGTGCATTATGGATAAAATAATAATTCTATTTTATCACCTAAACTAAGGTTTGCTAACAAAGTTATCATATTTTGATTTAATTCCTAACTTCAGGTTTATTGTATAACCCTACAAGCATGGTGTTCATAAATGTTCCAAAGGTTTCCAAGCTGCAATGGCACCCTTTTACAGTGACTTCTAGTTGTAATATGGAGACGAATCATCTGAGTGTTACCATAAAAAATGTGGGTAGCTGGTCAAACAAGCTTTACCAAGAACTTTCTTCTTCATCTTTGGATCATCTTAACGTTTCTGTTGAAGGACCCTATGGACCACATTCTGCACAATTTCTTAGGTAAATTTTGCAATACTCATGTACTATGTATATGAAGACGTTCATAGTTAAAACGCTGGTTGCGTTTATGCTGCAAACGTTTATACTATGATGAAATAAGGACAAATTGCGCTCTACTCCTAGGAGTGTGGTCACATTGTCGAACCTCTTTAAATCTAGGCTGTTTTTGCTTTACATTTTATTCGTCTTTCTTTAGATTTTGGTTGCTATTTTTGCAGCAACTCAATTTTCAATAGGAAGCTAATTTATCATCTTTCTATCTCTAAAACAGGCATGAGCAGATTGTGATGGTGAGTGGTGGGAGTGGCATAAGTCCATTCATATCTATAATCCGTGATCTCATATTTCAAAGCCAACAACAAGAATTCCAACCTCCAAAACTCTTACTTGTTTGTATTTTCAAAAACTATGTTGATCTAACCATGTTAGATCTTATGCTTCCCGTTTCTGGTTCAACAATTGAAATCTCAAAGATTCAGTTACAAATTGAAGCTTACATCACAAGAGAAAAAGAAGAACCTTCGAGAGATACTCAAAAACAAATCCAAACAATATGGTTTAAAACAAACCTCTTGGATTCTCCTATCTCGGCTGTATTAGGCCCAAATAACTGGTTATGGCTTGGTGCTATAATCACATCATCGTTCATCATGTTTCTCCTTCTTTTAGGAATTGTTACTCGTTACTATATTTATCCAATTGAAAATAACACAGGT
>Ga0099826_10001926_pt1 | contig 13009 bp, 11 predicted proteins | sample Mtrugardesep15_FD_76830 | JGI IMG/M metagenome (GOLD analysis project Ga0099826, IMG submission 76830) | Root nodule microbial communities of legume samples collected from California, USA - M. trunc garden sep15 | ecosystem: Host-associated > Plants > Roots > Nodule | place: USA: California... | reverse complement strand
TAAAAGCTTGGAAAAAATGGTTATGATCGCCAAGTAAAATGAAGAACAGGGGCATCTGTATCAATAGTTTCTAACTAGGGGCATACATATCAAATTTTTTGGTGATAGGGGTAGAAGAAAAAAAAATTCACTCATCGAGTTTGTGTTCAACCTAGGAATATCGAAACTGTTGAGGCCTAGAGGTGGTAGGCCTTGGGGACAATTTTTTTTTTCTTGAAAAATTTCTGATGATCAACAAATTGGGTCCAATCTCACCATTTACTTGCGAGACCTCATTGCCGAAGCGGTTATGGAGACTTAGTCCACCAAAATTGACACCATTGACCATTGAGAATTTAATGAAGCCAACACCATGGGAGACATTTAAATTGTGTTATTTTAATTTTGGTCCTGAACTATTGTTTGTTGGGTTATGCTAACAAGTGTATTAAGAATATTGTTTAATGAATCCAATATTAATAGTCAAACAAATATAAAAGTAATAATTACATAAGTTTTTCTTTCAAAAATAAGTTTTTATACAAAAATTAGTACTTTTGATTATTTAAACTATGTTTCAAAGACACTTGAGTAGAAATTCATCAATTAAAAGAATAAATAGAGAAGTTGGAATTCGAACTCTAATTACCTACATACTACAACGTTGCTCATCTGACGGAATAGTTTTTTTAATCACACAGTTGAGGTGGTTTTACGGTTTTATGATCGATATTAGTTTGCAACAAAATGTTGTTTGATGGGGATTTGGGTTGCGTTGCTGTCAAGTACTACTTAGCGTGCGATTGTTGTGGACCCTACATTTTTAAATATTTGGATTTCAGATATTCATGGATTATTCCATAGACAAAATGATCTCCAAAGTTTAAATTATGGGTTATATAAGAATTACAGTATTTTTGTTATGTAAATCGATAAAATTTAAAAATATCATTGAAAATGGTTCATAAGCAATTCTACGTCAATGTTGTCTCAGTTAGGTTAAATTTGCATAAGCAATTTAGGTGGTGAATTAAATTAGTATGGAAGGGATTTTCAAACATTTTTATAATAAAAAAGTCATGTGGTATTCGAGCAAGGAATGAACTCTCCTAAAAATACAACAACTTTAAGAAAACACATGATATTGTTGCCTTAGACTTAAAACGAATGAGCGAGCTTCAAGAACAAAAGTCCCATGTCACAAGCTCAATAATCCGCAGGCATCATTAGGTAGAAGGATATCATCAAGATGGAGAGAAGTCATTCCGTTGAAATTAATTGAGGATGTTAACCTTAAATTAATCAATTTAGTGGTAAAGGTTTAATAACTTAGGCAAACAAAATTTGGGACCTGTGTTGCCAAATGCTGGCTCAGGCAACAATCCATGTATTAGTTCTACCAGTTGAGCATCTTACTACGCAACATAACAAGGCATTCAAACCCTCAAATGCATCTGTGAAAACTCAGGAAGAGCATAAGGTTTAGGAAGACTAGTAAGAAGCGTCATCCTTAATATTTAAGGTTATCTTTCAATTTATTTTCTTATTCATATAGATGGCCACTTTGCGGCCTTAATTTTGAAAAATTGTATATAATGCATGTTCTTTGTTTATACCTTCTCAAACTGTTGGAGAGTGTTATTTTTCAAGTATGATGCATTTATGCTCCTATCGAACTTTTCTCCTTCAATGTGTATTGCATCACCACTATACACCCAAAACCATTGTATTTAACCATTAGTTAACAAGCTCCTTAATAGAAATGGTTAAATAATAAAAAAGTTTTTTAAAATTCAGAAACATAATTAAAACCTTCCATTTCTTATGTTTTCCACCACCTTCACATACCCGTCCATGTGATCCATATTTGAAAAGAAATACAAATTACAATCATATCTAATCAAGTTCCCCCAATAAAAAAAATCATATCTAATTAAGGGTAAGTATAAAAAAAACGATATAAAGGTCAAATTAATAACTATTTAAGGTCGGTAACTTCTTATCCTTTGATTCCAACAAAATGAACAACTCGAGAGTAAAAATACCTCACTAAATAATGCATGGTGAGATGAATAAATACTCACCACACTAGCAAATGACTCACAAACAACTCAGAATTTCGTTGGCATATTTGAGATTTTCCTAATAGTGTTTCCTAGGTTGAGATTGATTTGGAAGGGCATAGCAAAATCAAACAAGAGTTGGTTGATTTTTTGTGTTGCTTTTCTTCTTTGCTCATTACTCTCTAATGGGTCAAGAAGACCAACAAATGACCCGACTTAATCTCATGAGGTAAGTTGCGCGATGTAACGATTTTTTTGCAGTTTTACTTTAGATGCAACAAGAAGAAGAATCCCCTATCCAAATTTTGGTTTTCGTTTAAGACATAGGACAAAATCTGAAATCGAAAATAGAATGTTTTTCTACGTTCTGTTATGTATAACAAGGAATCAAATAATAAGCAATGAAGATAAGATGATGTAAAATATTGGATGTCTAATAAAAGATTTGGTATGACTCGTCTTTCTGGACATGAATGTCATGATCAAAACAACAAGATCCTTAGCATGCCAATTAAACTATAACAATAATTATTATACTTTGTTGAGTATGAATCTTTTGGAGAGGTTACGTGGCATGCAACTATTTTTGTTTTATTAGATAATTAGATTCAAATAATTAGATTAGAGTTGTGGAATATCATATAATTTATTTCATCAATCTCTTTTATTGAATTAAGTAGATTCAAAGTTTGATTGTAATACTTATTAATTTTGTTCCAATGCATCCCTTATTTTTAATTAAAAAACTCATATAATTAGGACCAAACATGTTGAGAACTTGAGAAGAGTGATGAAAAATTGCAGAAGATTTGATGGACTCACACTCACTAGAGGAGAAAGACAAGGAGAGATGAGAGATGAAGGGAAGAGATGAAGCCCGGATGCTCCAAAATGGAGACGTACCCATATCGAATATGTATCGGATACCGATACTTTACGGATACTTCTGTATACATACTCAATAGCAGAGCCACACACAAGTTTGTGTGGGCTCTGCCTATACAATATTTTGTAATTTTGTTTTCTTCATGTTATATATGCATAGCCAAACCACAACCCAACCCCACCCACTATAACAAAACACGTTCACATACCAGCCTTCTCTCTCATAAAAGTGACTGCATGGTATCTTGTACTTTATATACTCTGTATAGTTTGATTTCCAGCAGCATATACAAGACCATTAGACATTCTTATGTTAATTATGCATGTCACCAAAAGCCACTTTTATGCATTTTTTTTTTAAAATTGTGAATCTGATTAGGAGTTTCACTTTTCTACTTGTGATTCATTTCCTATTGCATTGTCTTTTTATATTGTCAATTTTGCATGATCTCATTTTGCCATATAATTTATTTTTAAATTACTTTCTTTTTTGTTCCTTGCTCATAAAAGACTAAAAACTGACAAATCATAGAGAGCAATCGTGATTTCTACTTTAAAAAATGAAATGTAATATATATTTATTACTACAAATTATATATATGGTGACTCCACTATGCAAAATTTCTGGCTCCGCTACTATACGTACCCAAAAAGTATCAGAATTAATTATTTAAATTTTTAAAAAATATTTTATCGGATACTTATATGATACACCATAGATGCACAAGGATACTTATAAGATACCTCACAAATACGTATCCTAGAAAAAGTTGAAGGATAAAAAAGTGAGACAATGTTGTAAAAATTCAGTAGAGATGTATATGATTCAATTTTAGATAGGCATCAGTAAAATTGTTTCTCGATGAACCACTTAAAATTATACTTCTTATGGATGAAGGTAACGAGAGAGATGATTCAGTTAATCAACATAGATAAAACTTGTGTTGAGTTCTTTTAACGATGTTTCTCTCGATATCCCCCAACATATAAAAGTATAATATGGTTTATAAAAAAACTTTACATTATTTTATTTTGATCACATGTATTATATTTTTAAAATTGTGACTTTGATAATAATATAATAATGACAAGTAATCAATGTTTATTTTCTTTAAGTACTTTACATACATATAAGTTTTAGTATAAATTTTTTGTTAACGTATTGAAGACACTCTGTCATTACTCTTTTATTAGACATTTTTTATGTAATTTTAGGAGATATTCATCAAGTTAATGGGAGCTGAAAGCACAAAAAAGGATGAAATTCAGATTTTCAGGAAGTTCAATTTGGCCACCGAATATAACCATTTGACTACCGATTTTGCTGCCACAGGAAGCCTGTTACTTTCGACAAAAATCGGCCACCGAATGAGCATATTCGGCCACCGAATTCACCAGACTGGGCACACGTTTTTAAGGTTCGGCCACCGAATTTTGGAGCTCGGTGGCCGATTTTGACAGTCTTATATATAGAAAAGTTTGTTTTCTAAATAAGGGTTCACGATTTTAGAGAGAAGAAGGGATATTTTGGAGTGGAGGTTTTGCAGATCTGGTGAGAAACCATCAAAACTCATAGTCAATCATCCAATACTCGTATGAATCATTATTTTTGCATTAGTTATCGTGTACTTTAGTTATGACTAACTAATCTATTTGTGGTTGAGACTTAGATGAATCTAATGTAATCTTATGGGAACCGTAATATTTTGAACTCCTTTGAATATCAATGAAAGTCTAGTTTTAATTCATATTACCTTGTGTTTAATGCATTTTTGAATATGCAAACTGATCTTAGAGATTGAATGACCACTAACCCTGGCTTTTGAACTATGATCTAGGTAATATGTTAAACCTAAGTAATCAAGCTAGAGATAGATCATTATTAGGTTATGACTAATGGATTAACAGACTATTAAAGCCTCCAAGGGTTTCGAATTCGCTTAAGAGATTAAGGGGTTGTCACTTGCGAGGAAAATTCTAGGTCAAGAGATTGAGTAGAGTTACTTTGTTAATCTGTCGTTGAATTAGATAATCATTGATTGAATTAGGAGTGCAAATTACCATAAGAAAACTTCGGAGGATTCGAAGGTCTTAACCATACTTTAATTTTCTAAAACCAATCTTTATTGTTTTTATTCTATTTAATTTACAAAAATCAACTCAACTGCCTAGGGCAAACTATAAATTTAATATATTGTTTATTATAACAAATTTGTTGAGTAGAAATTAACAACGGTCCTCGTGGATTCGATCTTATTTATTACTTCGATAGTTTTGGTTCACTTGCCAAATCTCTATCACGTATCTTAGTCGTATCGTATCCTAAATTTGAAAAAATCCACATATCCGCATACCCGTATCGTATCGTACCCGCACCCGTATCAGTATCAGGGGCTTCATAGGAAGAGAGATAATTGAATTGTATAAGACATGATTTTTTTTTTGAAGAAGCTAAAATGGATTATAAATTGAGATCCTTGAATTTTCAGCACAAGGAGTGCCGAAAACCAAGATTAAAGGTTCACATTACAACAAAAGTCTTAAAAAAAGGAAAAAAAAGAGGACAAACAACCTCAATAAAGAGTAATTCCCAAACAAGCTAACAGATTAAGCCATCACAAATGATAGTTAAAAGCAAAAGAAATTCTATTTGCTTTTAGCCACCAATAAGATTGAAGCTTAATTTTGTCAAGAAGATGTTGAAGTGTTTCTTCTTTATGACTACAGACCCGAGCATTTCGTTCACACCAAATCACCCACACACTAGAAAGCCAAATGAGTTGAAGAGTAGCACAAATATTTTTTGAAAACCCACCTAAATGTTCAAATTGAAGTAAGTAGCTACTATATGTTCAGGGTGGACTGTAGTGAGACCAAGTCAATTATAGATACAAAACCAAATTTTCCCAAAAAAGTTGCAAGAGAGAAATAAATGGTCGACATCCTCCATTTTACTACAACCACCCGCACACAACTGAGTATTCAGATGAAGAATACGCCTCCTAATTAAATTATCCATTGTTGGTAGTCGGTTACGAAGCAAAAGCCAGGAAAAAAGATTGACCTTCAAAGGTACCTCGTTGTTCCAAATTGTCTTTGTATGATCAGCTGTCACAAGGTTAACTGACGACAACAAATAATTATAAACACTTGTAACATTGTATTTGTGGGAAGAATGTAAGTGCCAAAGCCACCTGTCACGAGTATTTGGCTGCAAAACAACATTAGTTAAAATCACACAACACTCCCTAACTTGATCTTCCTCCCAAGCTAATAATCGACGCTGCCACTTCCAAACTTCACCACCCTCCCCCCACCCAAGAGAGAACATTTCAGCCACTGTTGCCATTTTATTAACAGCAAGATGAAAAAGGCGACTAAAATTTCTTTTTAAGATCATACCATCGAGCCATAGATCCCACCAAAATAAAGTTTCAGTACCATCATCAATCTTTCTCCCTAAATGATCATCAAACCACCGACCAACTCCCACACCAACTCCACTTTTAATATTAATCAAATTATTCCACGAAACTGAATTTGCTTTTCCCTCCTTCGCTAAACATCCACCAACCTCCCCATATCTCGCCACTAAGACTCTATACCATAGACTCCTAACCTCCACCCTCATCCTCCAACACCATTTTCCAAGACATAGGTTGTGCATCATAAATCAATGGAATAACACCCACCGAAGCTCACATATCTCCATATTTCCCTCCATTAAGAGAAATTTAAATTACAATTTTATTTCCTCTCATGTTAAAATATACATTCTCCTCCCTTGAAAAGTAAAATTTATACTCCCATCCCTTATAAGATGCTTGAATTACAATTTTCTCCCTTCATAATTAAATATCAACTACACTCTAATCAATTTAAAGAATATTTTTATGATATCTACTAATTTTGAACAACCATTTAAGCAAATAAATTTATTTCTTATATTTTTTTTGAAGGATCATTTCTTATAATTTAAATGTTAATGATAATTAAATTTAAATATTTTGTTGTTAATTTTATAATTTAGAATATAAAACTCTTTTATATAACTATATTTTATCGAATTTAGTAATTTTTCACACATTTTAATTTTATTTTGTGTTGTTTCATATTTTATAATAAAATTTAAAATTATATGTTAATGAAATTATGGTTATATTAAAATATCAATGGAAAAATTACTAAATATGAAACAACGCAGAATAATACCAAACCCTATTATAAAATATTAAAATATCAATAGAGAAAAATATGCATTCGAATTTTGATTGTATTAAAATGGATCCACAATGCTATTTTTCTTTCGAATGAGTTATATATATTTTTTGCTAGATTATTAGAAATATTTTTTTTAACAAGTCAAAATGAATTATATTACAACAAAAAAAATATTCCCCCTAGCACAAAGTGTACTAAAGTAGAACACAAAAGTTAAAAGAACAATAGTTCGAAACTAAACAAAACAAGAAGGAAATATAGGTAATTAGCCAATATTTCAAACAGACAAGAGGACTAAGCCATCAGTTATGGTAACCAAAAGCAATAGAAGCATATTTTGCCTTCAACAACCAAAAGAAAAGAAACTTAATCTTATCCAAATGTTGAAGGGCAAAGCTTTCCTTATTCTTGAAAATCCTGCTATTCCTCTCTTTTCATATTAGCAAGAAAACCAAATGAGATGCATGATATAGCGTTGTGCTTTAGATGCACTTGCTAAGTTACCAAACTGTATAAAATGATCCCTTAAGGCATCGTGATCAACCGATGAAAAACCAATCAACTGTGCATAAGATACCAAAAAGAACCAAAACATTAACAATGTAAAAACAAATGTTTTGCTAATTCTGTGTTACCACATCCAAAAACACAAAGCTGATATTCAAGAGGAATAATACCATGTCGAAATAAATTATCCTTATTGGGAAATCTATTACGAAGAAGCCTCCAAGAAAACAAAGAAACCTTCAATGGAGCACCTTTATGCCAAATGAAATTCAGCACCATGGTGTAATGAAGCGGAACCTGACTAGTAATTTAGTGAGAAAATGGTAGTTACCTTGAACTGAATACCCATAAGCCGAACTCAAATCCCAAAGCCACTGATCCTCTATGTCAACCTCCAAAGACACAGTGTGAAGTAAATCTCTACACTCCCCTACCATCTCCTCCTATGCCAACAATTGATGCCACTACTTCCATGCGATCATCTCCCTCACCTCGACCAAAACAAACATGTCTGCATCCCTCACCCATTTAGATTCAGACAAGTCAAAAAACCTACGAAACCTATCACGTAATGACAAGTCCCAAAACACCTTTCCGTCCAAAAAAAAAATGTATTATCCCCATTATCAATCTCATTTGGCAAATTATCCTCAAGCCACCCTCCCACCTCTAAACCCACACCATCACGAATGTGCACAAACTCCCTCCACCACACTGACCCACCCCTTCCACCTTCCTTCAGACGACGCCCCTCAACACCATACCTTGCCGATAACACTGTAAACCACAACCTTCACCTACCTATCACTATCGTCTAACACCATTTACCCAATAGAGAAATATTAAACTCCATCATCCGCCTAGCCCCTAATCCTCCATACTCTTTGCCCAAACAATTAGATTCCCAATCAATCCAAGAAACATTCATATGATCCTCACTTTAAAAAAAAAAAAAAGATATTATATAGAGGAAATGATACTTGACGGAACCTTGAAGAAGGAAAGGGTGTAGACATGGAGAGATGACATAACAAACTTAAGAAGAACAAGAGGACTGCCTAAAAAAAGATTCCTGCTTTTCCACCCTATAAGTCTAGACTTATTTTGATTGAACAAAGGATCCAAAAACATCAGGCGACACATATCACCACCTATAGGGAGACCCAAATACACGAAGGGCGGCCGTCAAACTCTGCAATTCATAACCGAGGTAGCTTATTGCAACCAAGAGTCATTAATGTTCACACATACAATAATACTTTTATGAAAATTAACCTTCAAACCCGACGTAACTTCAACAAAGGTGAAGAACATCACACATAGATCACACATTAACCCTACTCTTTTCTCCCACAATCAACATATTATCTAGCAAATTAATGATGAGAAAGAGTTGTAGGCTCATAACTACCAACCTGATACATGAAATCCTTCAACAGCGAAAAGGAACAAAAAAGGTGAGAGAGGATCACCTTGTCTCAACCCCATCTCCATAAACAACTCTTCAGTAGGACTCTTATTCACCAAAGTAGAAGTTGTCGTCGTTTCTGTACATTCTTTCATCCACTTCCTCCAAAGAGTCTGAAACAACATTTTTCCCATAACATCATCCAAATATCTCCAATCAACAAGATCATATGCTTTTTCAAAATCCACTTTAAATAATAAGAACTCCTTTTTTCGCTTCCTAGCCTCATCAACCACTACATTAACAACTAAGATACCATCAAGAATCTGTCTACCTCTCACAAACGTTGACTGAGATTCAAAAATCACACTCCGAATGACCTTCCACAATCTATTCGTTAATGACTTAACCAACACCTTATACAAGCTAGCAATTAATGAAATCGGTCGAAAATCATTCAGCCACTGAGGACTATCAATTTTAGGGATGAAAGCAATAAAAGTGTTGTTTATACCTTTCATTAATCTTCTGTTCTGATGAAAATCTGAAATAAATCTCATAATATCATCCTTCAAATTAGCCCAAAAATCCTTACTGAATCCAAAATCAATTCCATCTGGCTAAGGACTCTAATAACTATCACAATCTCAAACCACATCTTTCACCTATTCCAAACTAAAAGATTCGATCAGCTCTGCCCTTCCCTGTGAGACAAAGAACAAAAATGGAGATTGTTTACACGCACATTACACACACCCTGCACATGAGCGCCCTCCAAAATGATAGAAGAAATAACATTGCCATAAAGGCGACTACACATGATTCCATGAAAATATTTAGAGTTAGCATCCCCTTCTCAAATCCAATTTATCCGAGATTACTGCCAACTAATGCTAGAATTCATCAGAGATAAGGAAAATCAATCGGTAGTGAGACTATGTAGCTCATTCTTGTCCGTCTCAAATAGCAACACATTCCCCCCTTTGCAATCAAACAAAGAAATACGCTCCTTCACAGATAAAATTCTTCCCGACAAATTTTTAATGTGATTCTGATGCCAGCTTTTCAAAGCCGATTTAATCAACTTAAACTTTTCCTTAATAATAAATACACCCCTTCTATCTAGAAAGACCTCCATTGATCACAAACAAACTGATTATACCCCAAAATATCATCCCAACATTTCAGCATATGTGATGGTCATGGACTCAAATTCTCGTCATCAACAGAGAGACAATAGGGCAATGATCGGATAAACTACGAATCTGAGCTACTTAAATGCAATTACGCCAAGTAGTACACCAACTATCAGGAAAGACCTCCTGAAGCATCAACCGAAGAACGAAAAGAATAGCCACGAGGCAAGCTGCTTCAAATAGGAGAACATAACATATCATCAATATAACATAACTTCATTTCTTCAACATGCAAAATAGACAACCTCTTATCACCCACCAATTGTATAACCTCCTTCCTCTTCTCAAAACCCCCAACCCCTATACATTCCAAGAAATAATCTTCATCAAATACCTATCCGACACCACCACTCACTACCTCCTCATTACCATGCCAGACCACCCAATATTTCTAGTCATTATTAACTGAAAGTTGTTAACTATCAGAAGATTTAGACCCCACAACAAATTTTTCTTGCAATGATTTATTGCCAATAGCACATCGGTATTTTATGACATTCTTTTTCAACACATGAAGCACCTCTTTTCTATCATTACACGGTAACCAAGCAACCCTTTTCAAACTTTGCACCGAATGTCACGGTAAATCACTTGCTTTCCTTCTAGTCGAATGGTTTCCAACATTATCATTAGTGTGAGTTTTACGTTTCTTTTTAGTTGAACAAATAATTTCAGCATGGTTGTGATCATGCAACCACTCCAAGTTCCAAGGACTTGATAACACCAATCTAGTTCTACCAGGAGGACAAGAGTTGGTGTGTTTACCTTGTTTAGGAGCACTTCCATTGTCCGCACTGTGTTGAGCCAAATCTTGACCACTAGTTTCTGACAAATGATCTTTGCAAACATTTTTGTTTAAAGAGTCAACAACTTGTTCCACGTTAGCCTCATCATGAAACTTCCTTTAATTAAAAATATTATTAAAGGAGGAAAGTGTATATTTAAACATAAGATGCGATAGGGATGTAATTCAAGCTTCTTTTAGGAAGGGAATTGGAATGTTTATTAATACATTTTGCATAAGAGGGGGTGAGGTATGTATATTTTAACATAAAAGAAAAAAAACAATGTAATTCAAGTATATTTGAGATGAGAAAATATTAATTTACTCAAAGAATTATCCTCATTATGAGTTTATTAAATCCTCGTCGTTACAACACCTTGTCCAGCAGATTCATCCTATTTCTGGATTTTTGATGAGATTGTTTAATTGGCAATAGTTTGTGTTGGATATTTGTATGTTGGCTTCACTTTTTCCTAAAACAATATTCAAATCAGATGTTGGACACGATGTTCCAACATTCAGGCATGGTTCAGTGTGTCCTGTTCCTTGCCTTGTTTTACACACGCGTTTATTTATTTAAGGAATCCACACCTTTATTCTTGTTGGTCAAACTGCGTGTCATTAATAGAGAATTAGATCACTTTGTGATTTCCTGAAGAAGTGATATCTACTTAGGAAAGTTTGGAGGTGATCAAAATGTTCCTAAAGATGTGCCTACATTTTAGGAGTTCCCTTATCTGGTTCTATCTCTTGAGAAATGGATCACAAGTTTGTTCTGAAGCCCAACAAGTTGTTGACCCGTATTGCTTCAGTATTTATACAAGACTACAAGACCTAATTCATTATTCAAGCGGTCATTGAAGAATAGATCTTTTAGGGTTTTGAGTCTGTTATTTGTGAGCCTTTTGTGTATCATTTTGATGCATGCTTAGGACTGTGTTTGAGTTGTAATTTGTTCACTACTCTGAAGCTTTTAAGAAAAGAGTTAGGTTGTTTGTGTACTACACCAAAGCTGTGAAGTACGGTTGTAGGTAGTATGTTTTGAAGGTAACTTCATATCTGATTGTGTCTCTAATCTAAGAATCACAGGGGTTGTGATCAATTGTAGGGAGTGAGATGGATCTCAGATCTAAGAGTTCTTAGGTTGAAGTCAATACGGGTAGGTCCTAGGTCTTTAGTGCAAACGTGTTGTTTGCTGAGAACTATTGAATAAAGACTACACAAGTGGATTTCCTTCTTGGCTTGATAGCCCCTAGAGTAGGTAACGTTGCACCGAACTGGGTTAACAAACACTCTGTGCATTTTACTTTCCTGTTTGTTGTTTTTACTTGCTTTTATTTGCAGATGTTAGCTTAATGTTCTAAACATCTTATTCAACATCTGCTTGTGTTTCTGGTGTTGGAACATCACATAGAACATCAAGTCTAACGTGCCAGAATTTCAGTTTGTTATTATGATTTAAAAATGGGTTAATATATGTTTACCTCCTGTAATATTAGAGATTTCTAGTTTACCCCCTGTAAAAATAATTGTTTAGATTTCAACCCTGTAATTTGAAGATTTTTGGTTTTGGACCTTCATGAACTTTGACTGTACAAAATCGATGATATGACAGGGGGTAAACCGAAATATTGATGATATGGCAGGGAGTAAGCTGAAATTCTCTCAATTTACAGGGGGCATTAGTACCTTAAATTTTGTAATTTGATGCCATAAAGGTCCAAAATAAAAAAATGTTCAAATTACAGGGTCGAAATCTAAACAAATTTTTTTATAAAAGGATAAACCGAAAATCACTAATATTACATGGGAGTAAACATATATTAACCCTTTAAAAATTGATAAAACATGTCATTAAAAAATTAACGATGTTAGTATGATATTAATAGCAAGAGTCAACTTTGTTCAATTGACAGAATTGTAGGTCCGATTTTTTTTTTACGAACTCTCTTCTTTTTTTTTTTTT
>Ga0099826_10001925_pt1 | contig 13011 bp, 4 predicted proteins | sample Mtrugardesep15_FD_76830 | JGI IMG/M metagenome (GOLD analysis project Ga0099826, IMG submission 76830) | Root nodule microbial communities of legume samples collected from California, USA - M. trunc garden sep15 | ecosystem: Host-associated > Plants > Roots > Nodule | place: USA: California... | reverse complement strand
TTTTATTTTTTGTATATCTATGTAACTCATTTATCACCCATCAAATTATTTCCCCTAATTTATTAATCATAAAAATGTCTAATAAGCATTTATTTTGTCAACTCAACATAACAAATTATTTTTTTAGATGGTTAGATCCCAACAAAGACCAAACATAAAGGGATTTGAAATAATATAAAAAATTGAAATAATTTTTTATATTTGATAAAAAAAATCAAGCAAACGAAAACTAACAAATCAGTTTATCACAAAGTTCAAAGTTCTGAGGTAGTCTACAATGGGGTTGATGATTATATTTGGTTAAGAGAAACTTCACAAGTGAGATTGAAACTAAATCTTCATCCACAAACTTAAGACATTTGATATATTGGTCATCTCACTTGTATGTTGCTCAATAACCACTCTTACATCTAATATAGAAGTTTATCTCACACATGATACATTAACATTCCTCCTTTAAATTTGAGTGGTGGTTTCAAAGAGGTACAAATGGTAAAAAAAAAAAAAAGTGGATTGGTGGTGGTTTCAAAGAGGGATGTTTTTGCTCCTTTGTTTCATGAGAAAAGAGAAGGTAACTTAGAAAATGAAAGAATATTAAAAAGGAATTTGAACGAGAAAAAAATGATAAGGAAAAATATCAAGTTACCGGTAAATTTATGGTTTTGTTGACAGAGTTGGAGATTATGGAGTAATTATACTACCAAAATATAAGAATCGTTAAAAGAATACCACATCAATTTTAAATGTCTAATGAGCATACATTTTGTCAACTTAACATAACGCATATTTTGTTAAATTTCATATTTAACACCACATTTGTTTTTTAATTCTTAGGTACATGTATATGAATCATGTTACTCATATGTTATTCAACATTGACTCTTTCATCCATTGTAGAACTTTAATTTAAATTTGACTCATTAACATCTCTCCTTCAAGTGTGCTAATCTCTGTGTCTGTAATTATGTGACATAGTCAAATAAGGTCAAACATGGTCAAAAAGACCATTTGATTGTAATTTAATAGAGTGAGGTTTAAGTTCTTTTCTTTCATGATAAGAGAAAATAAAAACTAGATAAATAAAGAAGATGAAAAAGAAATTTGAGATTGAGAAATATGTCCAATGAAAAATAAACTTTAAATTGAGAGATTGAGTGAGTTGTCAGTAATTTTATGGGTTTGTTGAAGAAGTTTTAACTTTTTTGGTGATTAATTTACTAAAAAATTAGACACAATTAAAAAAAAAGTGCCACAACATTTAAAAAACATCTAATAAGCACATATTTTGTTAACTCAGCATAGCACATCAATATTTTTATTTGGTAGAATTCTAACAAAGACCAAAAGTAAAAGAATTTAAAATAAGAGAGATCGATTAAAAATGTTGCATGAAAGCAAATGACACCCAAAAAATTAAATTGAATAATAATGGGTCATGCTAACCAATGCAATTTATGCTATATTTGATCCCTTAACCAGTGTCCCAACGACATCAGTTAACATTTTCTTAAAAATTAAACAAATGACATTAAAAACTAACCAAACCGTTCATCATAATGTTTTGAGTTTTGACAGAGCCTACAATACATTGTATCATCACATTAAGCCTACAATACATTGTATCATTACAGTGATATGTTCATCCTATCATATTTTAACAAAAAGATAGTTATGAGTAAATAATATATCAAAAAGACATAAAAAGACTGAATAAATAAAGAAAAGAAAAATAAGACTGACCAGATTGAACCATGCCATAAACAGATTGGGTCGGACTCTAAAATATATGGCCTACTTACAAATAGACAGGGTCATGATAGCCCATTTATGTAGTCAGGCCTCCCCGAACAGGACTAGATCAACTTAACAAAATACGTCTACTCTTTTTCATTGTTAGATCCTACGAAAGACCAAAATTAAAGCAAATTAAAATAACAGAGGTTGATTTTTTTTGCATGAAGGCGGATGACATCCAAAAACTAAAATTTAAGATAAAAATTTAAACAAATGAGACGCAAAAACTAACAAAACAAAATATCTTAATGTTCGGACTTCCGTGGTAGACTACATTAGGTTGCATAATCATGTTAGGCTAAGAGCAACCAAACAAGTGAGATTGACATCACATTTTCATCCAAAATCTTAAAACAATAGGTATATGGGTCATCTCACTTATATGTTTCTCAATATCTACTCTTGCATACACTGAAATTTTAAATCACTTGACGCATTAACATATCTCCACTAAGTGTAAGACTCTTTGTGTTCGTGTTCCACCACCAAGAACCACTCCCGCTCTCCAGCAATGTTAAATCGGGACATTATACAACTATTAGTCCTTTTAAGGAACCAACACGGGTGTGGATTGACACATTTGAGAAAGAGCAACCACACAAATGAAAATGATACTACATCTTCATCCAAAATTTTAAGACTTAAGTATGAGTTTTGTCACTTATTTGTTGTTCAACATTCACTCTTTTATTTAATGTTGAATTTAAATGACATTTGATACATCACAATATCCTCTCCCTTAAGTACGACGAATTTCTAGCTTGTGCTTGGCACGGGTGTCCATACTAGTTCTCCATGAATTTTGGACTTATGTGTTGCCGTAAAGAGAAGTTCATCCTTCCATCAAACAAAGGAGCATCCAACTTCAAAATATCCATAACATTGTCTAAGAGAAAACACAAATAAGATGATAACTAGCCTCTCGAAATGAATGACGCATGACAACTACTATTTCTCCTTGATTGGAACCTTTGCTCTGATGCTATTTGTTGGGAAAATCATCAATATGAAATCTCTAAACAAGTGGAACCACAACCATAAAAGAAGTAAAAGAGACAAAAAAATCTCATAAGATTGTGATTCGACATTTCATACTTACATCCACAGTCTCTCGACAAAATACTCATTACTAAGCCTACAATTTTTACAAGAGAAAATCGCAAACCCTCTCATACAATTTTTTTTGGGACAAACTGCAAATTCTCAACTCTTTCACAATTGCAATTTTTATAAGAACAATATTACAAGCCTCTTAATTATGATTTTCATGCAGAAAAATTACAAACTCTCTCATGACACACTATGTTGCCACCCGAAATACCCATAACAAATGAGAAATGCATTAATCATGACGGTTTACATCTCACCTATGTTGCCTCCCTAAATAACCATCAATTTTTGAAATCCTAACTATGTTAACACCTCAACATTGTGTGTCCAATACACATCGTCCTTTATATTCTTAGTAAAAAAGAATAACAAAATAAAAAAAAGTTTCGGGGGCCGATCAAATCCAACGAAGCTAAGTCAAATACATTCCCCCCACACCAAATAACATGAAAACCTTTTATCAATAAAATATGGTATGTTACTTAAAGAAATGATATTTGTACAACCATTTTGTGACAACTTTTTGACAACTTTCTCTCTCATACTCACATGATGTTTTTATCCTCTCTTCCTTTTTCTCTCTCCATTGTTTTTAACCAATAAAAATAAAGAAAAGCAAGGTTATCACTAACAAGACCAAATTTGATGTCTCAAACATGAAACTTTCATGATAAAAGCCATAATATTATACTACGTAATCTAAATACTAACTCAAGTTCAATTCAATTTGAAACACCGAAAAGCATCCTCAAAATAAAAAGCAAATTTAGTCTTTAGGAAGAACTAGAGATTTAATGTTTTACGTGTTGCTTCTACGTTTTACGTTTTACTTCTAAGTTTTGCGTTTTGGCCAATGAAATACTAGAGGGTCTGAAAATGAAATGCTGCTGAGTTGTAAAATAAAAAGGGTTATGGGCTATTTAGCTGAAGTCTGATAAATAGTTAGGTCCCCTTTGCGATATTTGCTATATATACCCCTATTAAAAGAAGTATTGATATATACACCCCCATACTATAAAACAAATTTTGGGTTATAGGTTATCGCACCCTCGGCCTAAGACTGTCTGGTGGTGTTTGTTTGGGACTTAAGAGTTTGCTTCTCTTCAAGGTATCATGTTCGATTTACTAATGGCAATTTGAATGAATTAGTTTAGCTTCTTAAAAAAAAAGTTCAAATGGATGAACTAGTTTAATTTCTTAATTTTTTTTTCAATTAATTCTAATAAGTCTCGATCATAAAATAAAGATAAATGAACTTTTTTAACTAAATATGTATTGAAATGATTGACGATCCATTTTAAAGTTTATTTTACCATTCATAAATCTTAAGGGCCAACAACAATCAAACAAAAAATTAAATTGAAGAGCCAAATTTACCAAATCCAACAATTTTTAAAAATAAAAATAATGACTCAGATTCGCTAACCAAAAAATTACATCATGATAAAAGAGGTAATATCCTTATTTATTAATTTTGTTAAGTCTACATCAACTTAATCTAATTTTTTCCCTCTATTAATCCTTATTAGATTTGCAACAACTAAATCCTAAAATTTTGACTTTAAATTTACATCATTAAATGTTAATCCTTATCTTTATTTATTAATTTTGTTAAGTCTGCAGCAACTTAATCTAATTTTTTTCCCTTAGTTTGTGATTATACATGCTACTTCAACAAAAACCCTAATAACAAATACTACATATATTGAAGGATGCAATCAAGAATGACAATCATAAAGCTGGATGATAATAACAAATACTAATATATGTACTATGTAGGTCTTTACTGAAGATGAGACATTTTCGATTATTATAACTAGTTAACGTGAAAAAAAGAGTTAACAAAAAAGATAAACAAAAAAAAAAGGGGGAATATTACAAGAGTCAAGAAGAATCTAGGAAGCAACTATTGCCATTTTGTGTTGTAAGCTGTCTTAGCCAGGCCACTCGACGACCCATTTTTCTCTTCAACAGCCGCAGCCTTCCCCGTCGTTCAAAGTAAGCTTCTACAATTTACTCTCCTCTCTGATTAAATAAGTTAACAATTATTTTGCATCTTATCAGTATATAAGTTATAAGCTATTTTTGTAAGCTATTATGAAGAATTTATGAAAATAAGCTGAAAACAACTTATGAACATTTCATAAGTTGTTTTCATAAGTTCTCTCAAGTGTATTATTAATTTAGAGCTAGAAACTCATAGTTTGTTACTATGTAGAGCTAGAAACCCGTTTTGTTGAGTGTATCATCAATTTAGTTTTGAAATTGTATGGGACAACAATTTGGTTTTTCAAGTTAAACAAATTTCAAAATGATATCGGAAATTGAAAATCATTGATCAAAACTGTCCCTTTGACACAATTTCAAGGCTAAATTGATCAACCCAAAAGGATAATGTGGTCAAAGATTTTCAATTTCCGGGATTATTTTAGAATTTTGATATTTTAAGGGATCAGTTCCACTTATATAATATTAAGGACTAAAATGGTTTCATTTCATTGTATATGTAAAGCTTTTTCTAATAAAATGTACATATAAGTCGGTCACATATTATACTTGACGATTCTCCAGTGTGAGGTGGGTAAAATGTGGAGTTGCATTATTAATTGATTGGAAATTCTATAAGTATTTTTTAACTATTTTTATAGGTTAATATTATATTATACATAGTTCTTCAATTAATGAGTAAATTCTTCACTATACCTTCTCAAGTGTACCCTTCACTTTAGAGGAGTTAAATTTTATCACTACATTTTGATGTTGTTCATGCTTGATACGTATGTGAAATTTTTCTTTAGAACCTTTTGTGTTTTGGTATTTTTAAGTTTAGTGAACTGAATGACATAAATTGTGGCCTGGTTTGGAACTTCAGTAGCAGTATTTTGGTTTTTGGTGTTAATCCTTTGGTTCCTAGGGGAAGGGGCCCTAGTAATCTGGAGTTCTGCCGGGAGGTAAGTAAAGTCTTGTTCCCAACAAGAATCGAACTCGGGTTCTCCTGAACGATTCGTGTGTTTAGTAGTAGTATGGAGCTGCATTTGTGTGTTTATTGTTATTGTTATGATCCTTTTCAACTTTGTTGTTTTTCCACTTTCTTTATGCATGATTTGCCTTCAACAATGTATTTCATATTTCAATATTGCTATGTTTGTAAGGTGTAGAGGATTGATTTTATGGGGTGAACATTTTTGTTTGTTTTTCATGCCGTATCTCTTTTATCATTTTCCCACTCTGTGTTGGGAAAAATCATTTAAGAGAAAATTGTCAAGTATCAACAAATTTGTGCAGGATGTCGGATTTGGAACCACCTTTTAGACCACGAGAGAAGATTATTGAGAAGCAAAAGTATTTCCAGCATATCCCGAAACACACATACCTGAAAGGGCCATTTGATAGGGTCACATCAGTTGCAATACCAGCTGCTCTGGCAGCAACTTCATTGTTTCTGATTGTAAGTTAGAAAATCTTCATAGAATTTCTGTCCACTTTATCAGTTTGAAGTTATCAGGGAGTTTCTTCTTCTTTTTGACATTGTTCTATTCCTTTTGTTCAGGGTCGAGGGATCTACAATATGTCACTTGGAATAGGAAAGAAAGAATAGCTTGGGAGTTCCTAATCGAGGAGGTGGGTGTTTTGTGGCCCAAACTCAAGAGAACTTCATCAATATGTATTGTGTATTTTCTTTGCTTTTATGTTTGGCGTCTTAATAAATATGCTTAGAACGTGAATGAATATGCTTCACTTTGTGTTTGATATAACTGTTTGATGATTTAGTACTTGTACGTTGTGGCTGAATGTTCAATTTCATGTTTATCAGTGCTTAGCATGTTCTATTCAATCACTTTTTTTTGCCTTTTATGTTGGTACGCGTTTTGATTGCTCATTTAGCATGGTAGAAAAACCACTGACATAATTTTCAAACAATAGCCAAATTGACAGAGGATTTTGATTCTTAAAATACATCATTTAGCATGGTAAAAAGTTGATAGAATCATTTAGCATAGTCGAAAAACTAATTACATGAGTTTGAAACAATTGCCAAATTGATAGACATGATTTTGAATCTTAAAAGATGATTGAAAGTAAAAGAGAAGTGTTTCGAGTCAAACTAGAAAGTCCAATATGACATGCTATTATCCTACATTAAGTTGATTGCATAGTCAGACTCGTCTCTTGTTTTGTGTTATAGTCCTTTGCATTGGTTAAACTTCAAACCATATCGAATGTGTGATCTGACCGGTTTGGATATGAATTATATCCACGGTCATTGCTCAAGAGCGTAGACTGCAACTCAAATTGCAGTTCCTGGTTGAGCCACACTGCACCTAGAGGAGTACTTTTTTAGCTGTGTTACTGGTTAAATATGCGAACACATTATTCTGAGAGACACAACTGAGAAGGGGAGGAGTATCATACATACTCCTCAGATATGAGTTATTTGAGGAGTATTTTTGGAATAGAATATTTGAAGTTAGGCAACGACTTTCTGAGGATATTAACACTGTTTCTTTGCCCTTCGAATTTTTGGACAAAAACACAGTTTAGTTTTTACCCGTCTGTAAGTATACTTATGGGCACACATGATTTTATTAAGAAATGTAGGGGGGTGGGAAAGAAGCTCTTATTAACTATTTGTTCAATGGATGGAACATGAGTGACAGCGTAACACTGCTCGCCCAAACACAAATCAAGGTCCATGTCTTTGGTGCTCAGTTCAATAATATATGGTTTTTATTGAATACTATTGCACGTTGGTTGTCACAAAATGATCAGTGGTGCAGTGAAAGGAAGTTTTAGTGAGAGCCAGACTGAGATATTTTTTTCTGCACTTGAATCTACAACACAAAGATGCAAAGAGCTTGAATTTGAGATTCCTCGCCCGAGAGTTAGCCAGCACCACACAATGCTTGAGCCAACAGGTTATCAATTAGCCATATACTACCTTTCTTAATTAAGTCATTTACTACTCTGTGAGAAGCAAGTAGTTTAGTGACTCGAAATTAACCCATTAAGCAAGTAGTCCTGGCTCCTGCATACTGCAAGTCTGCAATGTCCTTGCCAACTAAGCCATGCTCACAGGGACGTATGCTATGTTGGCCTTACTGTGTTATTTTAGACCCACATTGACTCTGTAGGAAACTAACGATAAGAATTGGAGGACTAGTTATAACTTGCTTGTAACCAGAGGGATATTTAGAGGAATTAATTTTCACAATTGAAAAATGAGGACCCAAAATTGCACCGTTGTTATACCTAGAGGAACAAAAATGAATATGACTATGCGTGTGTAATAGTTACCATGATATTTTAAAGGTAATAAATTAATGTAGCATGCCACTTTTTAAAGTTTCGAACACGAAAAAGAAGTGATTAAGGATTCAAAATGCTAGTTTATAGTAGATTGCTTATAACTTTTAAGTTTGTATGAACAAAATAAAATTGTTTGATAATTGTCATTAAGTTACAAGTTACGAGTTTACGATGTTTTTAATGTACCTTATAATTTTTAAGTAACTTTTGAGCTTATAAAAACATTTCTCTCAAGCTTGCACTCATTATTTTGATTGAAGAAATTTAAATGTTAATTTAAAATATCATTTTGTCTTTTTAATGTTTATCAGTTAGTTTTTGTTCAAAAAAAATGTTTATCAGTTAGTTCATCGGTTAATTTTACCAAACACGTCGAGTTTAATTCACTGGTTTATCCATTATAAACTTACTTATATGCTATCTATTATAAGTTGATCAGCTAAAAGTCAAGTTTAATTTACTGGTTTATTCGTTATCAACTTACTTATAGATCCGTTAAAAATTAGTTTATCAACCATAACTACTTTTGGCTTCATAACCTACTTCCTTCAATCCTATTTATAAGAGATATTTGGGTCAATAAAAATTGATGGATCTAATCTAAATTTTAAAATAGATACATTAACTTTTTCTAAAGAAAGATACATTAACTTTTATTGACTTAAATATCTCTTATAGATAATACCATACGGAATATAGCACAAATCATTTAACTTTGTGAACTCAACTCAAATACAAGTCGGTATGGTTAATTTGATATATGCCTTTTCATCAACTAGAGGATTAATTATTTCTTTTGTCAAAAAAGGTAAAGCAATTAATTTACCCTTTTCTCCTTTTGGTCAAATAAATAATTTACGCCCTTAAATGGCTAGAGTCATGATGACATGATACATATAATTATGTATACCAAGTTGGCCAATGCAGATCAAAGTCTAATTATGAATTATGACCCACTACAACCATTTGGTAATTCTGTCTAAATTGCAGCAGTTAGAATTTTTATTTCTTTTTACACAAGCAGTTAAAATAATTTTTGCTTTTGAAATCACAGTATGAATTATCTTCAAACAATTGAGTCAGTCTAACTTTATCTACACGTCAATGTAACAAACCAATCTAATCCTACTTTCCCCAACCTTCTAATCTTACCTAGTATCTGATTTTTACACTATTTTGGTGACACTAACAAACAACTACTTTTACTTTTCCCTCTCTTCTTTTGTGATTTTTTTCATAGTTTGACAAAATGTAAATTCTTTTTTATTCTATACGTGGCTTTAATATAAGGTTTGTGGACCAAAGATTGCAGCACTATTGCAACCTTAATTTAAAACCTTGTTCTATAAACTATGAATTGAGCCTGTTAAATATCATCAGGAGACGTTTTTACAATGTTTGGAGGCTTTTTACTAACAATGTCAACATAGCAGGTCTTATGCTACCAATTTGTGCTATTCTTTCAACAATCTTAGGGGTGGTTGGACCAAAAAGAGTTCATAATATTTAAATGCCAACAAACCAGAAAAGATTTTGCGAACCATACATGGACACAAAGCTATTTATGAGTATACAAAGAACTTAGGATTCTTAAAGAAACATATCAATTGCATGATTAACCGAAAGAAATATACAAATACAAAGCTTTAATGCAATCCAAACATTGAGGATCATTTGTCAGCCTGGAAAGTCATCATCATTAACACCTTCATGCATTGACATATATATGTTTGTACTTATCCCTAATGATTGTTAAGGTTATTTGCATTATTGGAATTATATCATCAACTAAGAATAAAAGGGGCTAACCTTAAAATATGTCTTGAACCATTTTTTTTTTATCCCTATGTTTCATGAGTCAATTTCTCAAGAAATGTTTGCGAGTTGAGTTTTGTAGAAAAAAGTTTTGAAGGGTTAAATCTATATCTTAAAATATATTTGAGATTTTAAAAATTTGAAGGAACGACATGTTTCGATCACCCTTTTAATCGAATTTCAAAGCGTTATATTTTATAATTTCTTTAATTTAAAAGTGAAAAATAAGCATTCCCCTTTCATTCTCTCTAAAACTTAACTCTTTTAAATGTATCAATTTCAAGATTTTATTTTATATGCAACAACCCTAAATCTTAAATCCTAAACTCAGATTCTCTCAACCACTTAACTTGAAACACTTGCTGAAATATTTTCTTACAATGCCAAGGTGTAAGGCTACTTACTTTCTGCTATTTATATTGTGTGTGACCTGGTCCTCATATGGGGTAATAATTTGTCATAAAGGCAACTAGCTTAGCTGCTCCATTTCTCCCACTCTGTCTTGTTTCCTAAGACTCTCCCACAAGCATGCTTTTGTAGGTGAGCCCCTTCTGTCCACTCTCCAACCATAACTTCTCCTCCAAGCACTTTTCCATTTTCAATAAAGTACATTCTATGATTGCCAACTATGAAGCATATACCCAAGAACACGTCGACATCGCTAATGTTAAAAATATAGAACAATGAATCAATATATATGTGTGTAAAAGATCTAAATTGAGAATCAAAATAAACTTGTATATTTTTTTTGGTTACAAAACTTGTATATTTGAATTGAGCAATTTGTTTCATTACAAAAATATTCTAAAACAAGATACGATAATATTTCACCTTCATTCACTCATCTATTGATTACGGCATGTAATCAAATTTAATGTTTTGAACCAGTTCATTGATCATCATTGCTTTGAGACATATTTATCCATTGTAAATGTGCTTGAGATATGTCTAAGAAGTATATAGGATGCATCGAAACAAATATAGTTTTTTGAACGCTTGTATAAATTGTCGGACACGTGTCATACAACCATTGTACACCGACTGGTGTCGAATATGGAGACACGCCTAATTTCAGATGTGTCAGTGCCACACTGCTTAGTCCTTAGGAACCTGAAAGTATTTACACGCGTATTCCAACTAAATATAATTAAGGAATTTTCTAATGAAATGGTAAGAGGAGATCTGTTTATATGAATTTTTGTGTGATTACATTAGTAGATTATTGTGAATTTTAAGTCATGTGGTCCGTAGTTATTTATTTCATGTGGTCCTTTAAGTGATGGTATGGTGAGAAGCCATAGTTAGCTTAACTTGCCAATATACCAATTTAAGAAAATAGCTATCTAACCAAAGCAGGCCCATCATGATTCTTCACTAAGTTTACAGACATTAAAAAAAAAGTGCAAAGTGTATGGAAGAATTTAAATATTAGTACTCACTACGTATAAGACTACTCAACAAATTATTAAAATTCCAAAGGTGCCAGATATACTTAAGTTGGCTTTTGAGTAAAGGAGGCAGTAAATATTTGTTTAGCTATGATAGAATTTTTGATTTTTCTTCCTCTAAGTTTATTGGGTCCGTTATGAAACTAATCTTCGAGTCCGCTACAGGACATTTAGTTTAGAATTTTGCAGGGTGGAGAGCATAATTCTTTAGTTTATCTTTCATCAGTGTTGGGCTACCTCCCAAATGGATAACTTCAAAACTTATGTTCTTTTACTGGAGGAGAGTCATGTCGCCAACTCTCCCAATACTATGTTGGTAAACTTATGAGTTCAACATTCATACAATCACATTCACTAGTATATCATAATGCATTATTGTTGTAGGGAATATATGCATAAATATCTATATTGTAAAATATGATTGGACGTTTGTATTAGCTATTTTACACTGTCATTGCGAAGTAAGTAAATTTTAAATAATATTTTCATTTCATATGAAGCATTGATATAGATACAAACACCAAATAAGATAATATTGTCAGGTAGACATCAATAATAATTTAAGCAATTGAAAGTAATTTAATGTTACCACGTACGTGATGACAGACAATAACATGCGTCCGACATTGGACACAACTTCGATCTAAAATATCATTGCTACATAGTAATATAATCATTTTTGTAATAGGTATTTCTGTGATATTCGCTACTACTATTATATATTTATTATGATAAAATAATATATATATGATTAATACTATTAAAATAACATACTTGGCTTAAAAGCGAGTTTTGTTTTATAAGCACCTAAGGCATAGGAAGGAAGAATTATCATTTCAAAGAAAAGAGAGAACAGGTAAGAACAGTAAGGTAAAGAAAAAAAGTGTGTTGAGATTTGTGGAGCAGCAATGGCAACACCAAAAAGATCATATGATCATCAGCAACAGCAACTACAGATTGTGCAACATGTGAAGAACTCAGGAATGATTAACAACATCCAGAGTCCAAGAAGAGATGAAAGGGAAGAGGAAATGTCAAGATCAGTTCTAGCAATGTTTAGAGAAAAGGAAGAAGAAATTGAGAGAAGAAAATTGGAGGTTAGAGATAAGGTTCATGCTCATCTCGGTCGAGTCGAAAAGGAAACAAAGCGTTTGGCTGAGATAAGAGAAGTAAGTCCAATAAACAAACACTGAATTTGAGCTAGATTGTTTATGATGTTTCATTGTTTGTTTGGTTTTCTTATTGGTTTATGCATTTATAAATCTTTGTGCAAAGTTTCAAAATAATGGTCGCGGCCACGCAGTAATCTTTGATATTGTAGAAAATCACGGATTAATACAACTTGTGTTTCCGCAACAGCGATCACAATTTGATATCTGTGACAATATAACGTTGAAATCACGGCTATATTTTCCGTTGCAGACCGTTTTTTAAAACCTTGACCAGGATTTAAGGATTAGCTTTACATTTGATCTATAGTCAAGGAAGATTGTATTCACATGTTCATGGCAGTGTATTAAACAAGCTAGTTAGAAAC
>Ga0099826_10001923_pt1 | contig 13014 bp, 10 predicted proteins | sample Mtrugardesep15_FD_76830 | JGI IMG/M metagenome (GOLD analysis project Ga0099826, IMG submission 76830) | Root nodule microbial communities of legume samples collected from California, USA - M. trunc garden sep15 | ecosystem: Host-associated > Plants > Roots > Nodule | place: USA: California... | reverse complement strand
TTTTCTATGGCTATTCTCTTTCTCTTCTTTTTGTGGAATTTTATAATACCTTAATTAAATCATAATCATCTTCTCATTACCTTAATCACAACCATTTCAGACCATCTCTACCAAAAAAAACCATTTCAGACCATCACAATTAATGTGACAATCCCTAACACCAATTTTTTATAGTGAATTTGTTTCGTGTGAATCGAACATCTTTATACGACATATTTATTTAAACGATTAGTATTTTATGTGAATCAAACCACTTTATTCAAAGGAAAATGTTCGTGAGTGTCTTTGGGACACTCTTTAACCACTTTAAATAGTAAGCTTTTAATGAAAAGTTGTGTATTAAATGCATTGGAAATTGTAATAGTTGACTTTTTAAAAGAATAATTACTAAATTGGGGATGTTGTGCCCTGAGGCACTCGTTAACAAGACCCTTATTCAAATGATCACAATTAATGAGTAAATTTCTAACATTCTCGTAACCTTATTATAATGTGCGTAGTTGCGTATACTAATACTTCAAATCGAGAAAGAATGCAACAGATAACTATATTCGAACCAAATAAATATGGTTTAGTTGGAAGAGATTTGTTTCCTTTTGTTTATCGTATCGTCTATTACTCTTTGGGAATTAACTCTTATGAACTAATGTTGTAAATTTTTATAGACTAGTAAAATGTCAATTGTTTATGCTCACTATCAAGAAGAGAATTACGACCTGGTTTAAAAGTCTTCATCTCCATTCCATTGATACATGGCCAACCTTCAAAAATAGTTCACAAGATATTCATTGTGTCTCGCGGGCAACCAAAATTGGTCGCACCCCTAACAAATATTATCCAAGCAAATAGTGAAGCGCTTAGAGGATGCATTGACAAATTCACAAAAGAGACGGTGGAGGTACTAACGATCAAATGAAAACATTCATGCTCGAACAAATACTATGACAAGGGTCTAAGTCCACAAAAAGGTTGGACTACAAGACAACCCATCGTTCAACGAGGTGCTAGTTATAGACATAGATTATATCCAATACGTGGGAAAGGTGAAATGTCGCCAATGCAAACTTCTTAATAGCTTGGTTATGTGTGTTTGATATAAAGCATTTACTATGTGGGTAACTCATGTTGGAATGAAGAAAGATGGGTTACCACAAAGGAATAAGAGAGAAGGAGGAGAAACTAGCACAACAAGATCAAAACGAGGGCAAATAATGACATGAAACAGATGAGTAAACACTAACAAAGAGAAGACACAATTTTTTCATTAAAAAATAAAAAAATATCGACCTAATGACACAACTTGTTAGACGATGTTCTTTCATGTGTAATTATAACTATATATAACATTAACCTTTATTTGAATTTTGATCCTTGGCACATTTTGTAAGGAATACGGTTCATACTTTTATTTTTTAAGAAGAATACAGTCCATACTTCACTTGGCCAACAATTTATTGAATTGCATAATGATATTTAACAATAAATATAAAGCCAGGAAGGAAAAAAGAAAACTCATTGATGAGGTCGCCCTACGTAGCTATATTTCCCTATTTCCGAAGATTAGATCAACAAGCACCAGTGGTCTAGTGGTAGAATAGTACCCTGCCACGGTACAGACCCGGGTTCGATTCCCGGCTGGTGCATCTCTGAGAGCTGTGATGATAATATTTGTGGTGTTGGGTAACATCACCTTTCCTGAAACTCTGGATGAAAAATATACCTCTGAGCTCTCCCTTTTTTGAGTCATGAGTGAGCTTAACTTAATCTAGTTCTGTATTGATGCATCTTCCTTAGCTATATTGTTTACCTATGCTTATGTGTTACTGGTATGGAAGAGCCCGGCTCCATCAAAAGTGGTGGCGGTCTCATGGAAAGTAAACTTAGCTCATAGAGGAGTATTGTCTGTTAGTACCGTGGTGGAATGCGTTCTTTCTGGACCGATGCTTATATGTGATTGCGTTGGTAATTTGTTACCTGCTAAGTTCGTTAAGAAGCAGCTGCAATGTGCTTTCTTGGTGTAGGTAGTACTGGTAAGAAAGCTAATGGCAACACTTTCTTTACAAGTGAAAAATGAGAAACAAGTTCAACAAAATCCATTGACATATTCGTCTGAATACAGGTTACTCTTTCAACGTGTATGCTTGCTGACTTTCCTAGTAGAGTTTAAAATATCAAATGATCCTTCAATATGCCTTACTAGTTAATTTGATTTGCTACAAATTAAAAGGCTTGAATTTTGCTATTGAGATAGCACAACTATCAATAAACTTTAACATCACAAAACTGATGTTCCTGCCTTCTAGATTTGAAAGTTTTTGAGAAAGTCTCTAAAAAAATTGATATGCAGAAATTGATTTTTACTTCTAGAGGTTATTTATAAAACTCGTAGTTAATGTAATTTTCTTGGATTTTTTGTAAGTGGTGCTTAAAATAAATGCATTCATTTCCATAATTGTGGTTATTGGTTTGTAAAATAAAATAGATTAGAAGAATGCAATGTTGAAGAAAGAAGTTTGAGAATATATAAACACTCCATGCATGCTTAATTTCAAATAAATAAAAAAAATAATCTTCCGTTCAAATTGAATATGTTGAGAAAATCCTTTCAGTCCTATATTCTTCTTCTCTTTGTTTGCATCTCTTCATCACATTCAAATGCTTATCCTTTATCAACACAATCAAGATGGATTATAGATGATTCAACAGGTGAACGTGTGAAACTTGTTTGCGGTAATTGGGCTGGTCACCTTCAACCAATGATCCCTGAGGGTCTAGATAGAAGACCCTTAAAGGAACTTGTTTGCGAGCTTGTGAAAAACAGGTTCAATTGTGTTAGACTAACATATGCAGTTTATATGTGGACAAGACATGCACATGGCATTGTGAATAACACTTTTAGTTATTTGGATGCGCCGGAAGTTGTGACTGGTATTGCTAAGTATAATCCTTCAATTTTGAAAATGACTCACATTGAGGCATTTGATGCTGTTGTGAATGAACTCGGTGCTCGGAATGTTAAAGTGTTGCTTGATAATCATGTTAGTGAGCCTAAGTGGTGTTGTAGCGATGATGACGAGAATGGTTTCTTTCATGATAGCCACTTTGATCCTCAAGAATGGATTCATGGACTTACTTTGGCAGCCAAGCACTTTTATGGACATCAACCTGTATGTATTAGTACTATCTAGCTACTTCATCCTTTTTATTCGAGTTTTAGAATTTGAAGATAATCATTACTATTATTCATTTATGTTGATAGTTTGCTAAATTGAATGTAGCATAACAAAATTTTGATTGGTTTTTATTGACTAACAGATTGTGGCAACGAGCTTGAGGAATGAATTGCGCGGTCCACGCCAAAACCTAAGAGATTGGTACAAGTACATGAGCGATGCAGCACTAGCCATCCATAATACAAATCCAAATGTGCTTGTGGTTATCTCAGGTTTGAACTATGACACTGAGTTGCAGTTTTTAAGAAACAAACCATTGGAGATAGACTTAGGGAAAAAAATGGTGTATGAGGCACATTTATACTCATCGTCTGGAATTCGAACACTCAAATTGAAAGAGTTTTGGAGCAAGCAACCTTTGAATAGAATATGTGCTGAGAATATTGAAGGGTTAGACCAAAGTACTGGTTTCCTTATGACCGGTAAGGATGCAGTTCCTTTGATCATTACCGAGTTTGGATTTGACCAGACAGATTCTTCAGTTGAAGATAATAGGTTCTTGACATGTCTTCAAACATACCTTGTTGGAAGAGACTTGGATTTTGGTTTATGGTCATTTCATGGTAGCTATTATGTTAGAGAAGACAAACTTCAACTTGATGAGTCATTTGGTGTAGTAGATGCTACTTGGCACAAGCTTAGATACCCTAATTTCACTGACAAGTTTCAATTTTTGCAAAGGAAGAATCAAGGTCAGTATTGTTACTATTACTAAGTGAATATGTCTTTCATCAGTGAGATTGGTCATAAAATGTTTGTTCCGTTAGCCAATTTAGCCTATAATATTACTAAGTGAAGACACACTCTGGAGTACTTTTGTAATATCGATATATTCAAGGGCTAGAGCGAGCTATATCAGCTGTTTGCCTTTATAGGGCTTCGCTATCGCTCCTATGAAGCGAAGTGGTGTACCTTCCTGAAGCAAAATGCGGTCACTCTCCTTTTCTAGTTTCCTATTTGATGACAACGCCTCAACATTTAGAGACTAAAACGACTATTTACTCTTTATAGGAGCTATGCGATTGCTTCTATAAAACGACTATATATATGTTAATAACAAAATTAACTTGAATTTTCGTTGTGATTCTTAATGCAGACCCTACTTCCAATTGGTCCTCTTTCTATCTACTAGACACATTCAATTCTGTTCAGATTTACATATATTTTCCTTTTTATGTGTTTTTGAAAAGGAGAGAATGAGAGAAAAACCAATTTTCTATCAGTCTACTAGTGTACCTTTCTCATCATATCTGGATTATGTTGTTGAATGCTTCCACTCAAAATTTAGTTTCACGGTTTAAGTTTTACAAACCATGCATTAGAAGTGTTCAAGTTTGACCAACATGTATATTAAGGCTTGGATTGAAACCATATTGATCCAAAATACATAACAAAAAAAATGTCCCTATCCATCAAGAAATATTTGATTCTCCATACAGAAAACCAACTTTAGAAAACCTCATTGACTCTATTTTGCATGATGATATATATAGCAGTGGATATAAAGGCAAGCCATGAAAGAGAAAAACAAAAAACTTGTTGATGAGGTAACAATATTATGTAATTTAGTAAGTTATTTCTGGAACAATAGAACATCAAGCACCAGTGGTCTAGTGGTAGAATAGTACCCTGCCACGGTACAAACCCGAGTTCTGTTTTTAGGTTTCGTTTCTCTTACTAGTAAAAAATTTATTTGGTTTTTGACTCATGGATTCACGATCGTTTTTTATTTTTTAATTTTATTTTTAAGGTTATGGTTGTTTTAAAGATTAGGGAGAACCTAACATATGTCAATTATTTGGTCGAATAATTTGCGGTCAAATTCCAAATTATTAGATGCTCTTTCTTCTTAGAAACAATGAAGGGGTAACCAAAAAACCTGAACGTTGTTTTAATGAGAAATGCTAAGAATACTACTTTTTTAACATCTCATCTAACACTTATTCTTCTATCGAGTGAAACTCATGTGGGTCTTACCACTTTATGTAAGGTTCAGTTCTAAAATGTGGTACCTATGTAGATTTCATCCAATAAGAGGAGGACGAATGTTAATGAAAGTGTTAGAAAGAGTGTGTCAATAGTACTTTAATAGTTGGATTCCTCCTGTCCATAGCAGTTTTAAGTTGATTGTTCAATGTCCTTGGAGGAACTCAAGCAATCTTCCAAAAATTGACGAATTCAAAACTAGGACCTTCATACCTAGCTCTCAAAGCAATCATATTCCCAAGGTGTTGGAAATATGATTTCTTCCTTGGTTTAATCATCTATAAAAAAGAAGAAAACCCGAAACATTATCCTTTATGTTACACATGTTGGTACAAAAAAAAAAAAAAAAAGACAATCTGATTCATTAAAGTACCTACATATGTAAGGTTCGGAAAAAGATTTCACCATTTTAATGTATTGTACGCAATTTTATCCAAAAATTATCAATATACCACACACATTGCTTAACCATGTATTATTTATTTTTGAGATACAAAGTTTCTTATTATTTACTCTTTTGTTATATCAAACCCATAAGCCCAAGCAATGGGTACCAAACCCAAAACCCATATCAACACTTTTGACTCTGAGTGAGTTGGTGATGTAATAAGATTGTTTGTCTTACAAAATCTAGTGAAATAAATAGTACATTACTTTCATTTTTTTTACTTACAAGTTACAAACTGAAACTGCGCCAAAGTTGTAAAGTTGAAAGAGAAAAGAAACGAAAAATGGAAAAGCTTGTTAACTCTTTTTCTGTGTTAGAACTTGACGCTGACGATAGCACCATTCAACAACCTCCTTCTCTTCCTTCTGGTACTCCACCCTTTTATTCAATCTTCACTTTTTTTTTAATTATTAGGGTTTCAATATTGTTCATGTTCTTGATCTTCATATTTATTATACAAATCAATCAATTTATTTTTCTTTTTTCTCTTTTTAATTACAAGAAATGTATTTCATGTATACCATGTTGGTGTAGTTCATTTTACTGCTCAAATGCTTTAAAAAAATCCATTTTTTACTTTGGTGAATCTTTAAGGCATTGAAACGTGACATGTATCGGGTACCGGACACATGTTTGATCTGAAGTGTCGGTGCTACAGAGTTTGTGATTGTTATATGTGTCGAATTAATTAAGCCTGTGATTTGTGTGTTGAGGAAATAAAGATGCACAATTATGGTATGGTAGATCAACAACAGCAATCGAGTCTTATCCCATTAGGTTGTTGAAAAGATAGAAAATCTTTATTGGCGTGATTAGATAGACCCTGATCGAAATAGGTGAAAAACTGCAATACGAAAGATTTTTTTTTTAATTGATTATCAGCAGAAGGGTATGTTTGCATGGTTTTGGAGGGAAAGGAAAGGATGGTATGCCTTTTCAGTTTTGAATTAGGAGAATTTACCAAGGCATTAGGACATTATGCTTTATGATAAAATGTCATTATTTCCCGTTCGCTCTGAAATTAATTGGAGAATAAGTTTTTGAAATGCAAATTTTACGCTTCCTTTCCCTCTAAACTCATTCGTCTAAACATGCTACAAGTAGTTAAATAGGTGATTTGGTATAAGTGTTCGAGAACCTAAGTGGGGATGCAGGAAGAAAAGAAACAGATGCGTTTATAAGCCTTCAGTTAGTCTGATTTCAGTTTCTGGGAGATCATTGCTCAATGCAAGATTCTGTTATGAAGCCGATTAAACACCTATGCTTTGGTAGTTTTTGCGTCGTTGAGTCATCAGTGAGGCTAATCTAGTTGTATTGATGCATCTTCTTTAGCTATATTGTTACCTATGCTTATGTGCTACCTCTTTGCTTGGCATTTTTATGTAAATTAATAACCAGTTTTTAAATTTCTGGACCAATGCTTAAACATGGTTGTGTTATTATTATGTTAATTAGTATGTTTGTAAAGAAGCAGCTGCAATATACTTTCTTGGTGCAGGTAGTAGTGGAAAGAAAGCTAATGGCAAAGCTTTACCAGTGAAAAATGAGAAACAAGATCAACATAATCCATATTTGTCTGATTACAGGTTACCTCTTGTCTGGATTGACTTGGAAATGACTGGTGAGCATGTAGAATGTTTTACTTCGAGAGTGGCAAAGCTCTCGATCAGTACATTGAAACTTCTGGTTAAACCTTTTCTATGTTTGCAGGTTTGAATATTGAAGTGGATAGAATTCTGGAAATTGCTTGTATAATTACTGATGGAAACTTAACCAAATCGGTGGAGGTATATATTTATTTGATGTTACGTTTTGCATGCTTGCTGTTTTTTATTTAGAGGATTGTCTTCTTGCATCAGGATATTTTGAATGAGATTCTACATTTCCAGTCTCTAGCTAGTAACTTCCCCCTTTTTAGGCTTATTTCCTCTGTTTTTCTATGGGAAAACTTGTTTATTCCATAACCCACCTTGCCTGACATTTAGGTGCTTGTAAGCTAGAAGTTGTTGCATCATACCAAGTGCTAGTAGAGTTTAAAACACCCTTAAACTTATATGACCTTCAATAAATTGTTATGTAGATATTAGTTTTAGCTTATTAGTTGTTGCAATATAGAAATGATCCTTTAATAAATTGATATGTAGATACTAGTTTTGACTTATATGAGAAGTTTATTAAAAAAACTTGTAGTTAATGTACTTTTCTTGTAATATTTCTTTCTTAGTGAGTGCTTCTTGAAGAGTTAATCGAGAAGGGTTTTAAGTATACAATACGCGCTTTTTCATTATGAATTTGTGATATTATGAAATTTATCAGGTTTTAACTAGTGATCATAGCCTCCACCCTTATTTGAAGGAGGAGGGGAAGTGTTACTAGATCAAATATTTGTTAACAGAATCCATTGTTACTAGATAGAAGTGTTAGTTGTAGTTTATTACATATTTGTATCTATTTTGCTTAAGTAAAAAACTGATTTAGTATGGATGATTACATATTACATATTTGTATCTATTTTAGGGTCCTGATTTGGTCATACATCAAACTAAGGAGTGCCTTGACGGGATGGGAGAATGGTGTAAAAGTCATCATGCTGCTAGTGGTAAGTAGAAGTTTGATGCTTATGTTAATTTGCATTTTGATTTGTTGGTTCTCCTTAACATTATTAAATCCTTTTTTTTTTTCCTGTTGAATTGAATTTTGAATGGTATTGACTAACAATTTTTCAATGAATTCAGGGTTAACAAAAAAGGTGCTTCAAAGTACAATTAGTGAAAGAGAAGCTGAAGAACAGGTTTGTAGTAACTATACCATGTGATTGACGTGCTCTCTTTTTGTGGGAACTTACATTTCTATTTTAAATAGGAGCAATATTATCGTATATTTTCAATGAATTTGAAAATATTGTTCTCTCTTTCATATAGTAAGAATGAGACAGATGAAATGGCTAAGCTCGTCTATTAGGATTGTATAATCCCAGCATCTCTGCATATAGATGGGAATTGAGTTCTCATTAAGTTCATAAAGAATACTGTCGTGACTCGGTCCTTGTTAGACAACTCTCGGTGGCTATTAGACATTAGTGTTATTGTTCCTATCATAGAACCTGCTATCTTTCCTCTAATGATTCACGGTGTTAGCATGAGTATTTGAAATAAATGTATTATTAATTTTACAGTTTACTTAGCCAGTTTGTGATCCCATATCAAGAGCTAATTACATTTACAAACTTTTGCAATTTCCAAATTTCTTCCCAAAATCATCGATAGAGATGATTGTTTCTCTACAGAATGTGGCAGATCTTATACTTGTCCATAGCTGTTAAGTGTTTGCAAATATAACTTAAATAGGTGGGATTTAGTATTCTACTCCTATATCAAGCCAATGATGTCAGTCATTGCAAATCATAATATCAAGCCAATAATGTCAGTCATTGCAAATCATATTATGAGATAATGGTTTGGCTACCTTTTTCCTGTACATTGTCCCTTGATCTGTGAGGCAACTGATTAAGTTTCTACTTTGCAGGTTATTGAATTCGTTAAGAAACATATTGGAGGTACTTACAAACCTCTCTTGGCAGGAAATTCGATATATGTGGATTTACAATATATGAAGGTATCGAGGCTACCATAATAAAGTAGTCAATAATGTATTTGTGAATTTTACGTTTTCATATTGTTGAAGCATCGATTCACGTGTTGATATGGTCATCTGTAAATTCTTGGTATCATCAGGTTTATTTGAGGCCTATTATTCCTATGTTGAAATGTTTCATGACATATCTTAACTTCGATTTCGCAGAAATACATGCCAGAATTGGCGGGGATCTTCTCTCATGTGGTTGTTGATGTTAGTAGTATTTCAGCTCTTTGCATTCGCTGGTATCCTAAAGGTGAGAAATTAAACCGTTACTCATGTATGATGAACCTTTCTTTGGTAATTAGTGCACAGCCTTTCAATAGATGAGAAACAAGGCCATAGTTGGTTTCTGGTTATATGGTCCTTTTCTTTTTTTACAAGTGGTTATATGGTCCTTGTTTATTGATTTTTTCTAGAATTAAATATATTTTTGGACCTTATAAAAGTTTGATAGTAGTCTTTACAAAAAAATTATTCATTTTTAGTCCTTTTAAGAATACAAAAATTGTGTACTTATATGTAAAGGATTATGATTTGTGCAGATCAGAAAAAAGTACCTACAAAACAAAAAAGGCACAGAGCTCTGGATGATATTAGAGAAAGTATTGAGGAACTTAAATACTACAAGGCAAACATTTTCAAGCCAAAGGTCAAGAAATGATAAGATTGCTAACAAGACAACATGTGAATTTTGATGGGAAAGTTTCCAATTCAAGTGTAAACCTCATTGTCATTGTTATGACAAGTTTATGCATCAAGCAAATAGATCTTGATATTGGATAAATTGTATTTTTGGCAGTTATTGTACAATCACATTTAAAATTATATTGAGAACTCTTGACATTTAAAATCAATTCATTTCAGTTGTTGTACAATCATATCATTGTCGATTACAGTGCACAAAAAAGTGTTTTGCTTAAGCTAAATGCGATGGTTTTGAAATCATATCAGAGATTGAACAACCAAAGATATTGGTTCACATGATTTTAATTTTTTTGGCAAAGGCTGTTCACAGGTTGCACCAATGATAGTTTTTTATGTGGACAAATGCACCAATGATTGTTAAATTTATATTTGTACGAAAAGTGAAATTTCAGTTAAAACAAAAGTTAAAATTTATATTTATATCAAAATCATTTGCAATATAAAGAACAACATTAAAAAGGTTGAAGATTAATTTTATAGATAATTTTTTCTTTTTTATAGAGATGACCAATTTTATGTATATAGACATGGAATTTTGTAGGGCCTCAGACCCTCTTTTGTACCAAAAAAAAAGACATGGAATTTTGTAAATGTTATTTTGGCAAATCTAGACGTTCCCGCATATAACTGAAAACTAATCATTCAAAAGTATATCCTTGAACCTATTTGCTTGAAGGATTCAAGCTCTTTACACTGAGATCAACTTATGTTAGTTGGAACCTTAAAAACAAAAAAACTGACTAGCTCAAACTGATTCTCACATGGGATATTTTAATTGATTTTCAATCAATTCGATCTATTTTTTATTTATCGATTCCGAAACCAGTTGGTCATTTAAATTTAAGAAACGAAATACTAGTTCTCAAGCAAGCAACCAACCAGTCCAGTTTTCACAGCTGAAAAAGCATTTGTTGACAACCTTGAATTAACCAAAAGAAGAGAGAGCAACTAGGAAACACAAAAAAGAACATTCTAACATTTCTTTATTTTCATAAAAGAACATTCTACATCAAAAAAATATCAATGTATTGAAAACCTGCCTTAAAAAAGTATTGAAAGCCCTCTATAACATTAAACTGCACTGTTGCATGGGAATTGAATTGATCATGTTCATCAATTAATACATTGCTAAGATGGTGATTGCATTCAACTCAAAACCTCACCCCAATTAAACACTAAGAAATTATATAAGCCTTTAAACTGTGACTTCATTCTTCTCAAAATCTGGTAGTAACAAGTGACATGATCCACAGATGGCGCCAATAACTTGAGCAGAAACCAAAAAAGTCGTCACATAAAAATCAACTTTCTCAATTCAATGACACACCTGCACACATCAACACCACAAAAGACAACTTCTATCAGAACAGAATGCAAGAAGAAAGATAGACTTAGGTCCTGTTTGGATGAACAGCTTAATTAAGCGTTTATAGCATACACGCTTGTTCTTATGTATAAGCTATTTCTATAACAAAATAAAATAAAGTCAAACCGTTTTCATAAACTATCATGGAAAACATATGGAAATAAGCAAACACCAATTTATGGAAATAAGCTAAACCAACTTATGGACATGTCATAAGCTGTTTTCGTAAGCTCTCCAAAACAATTTCTCAAGTGCTTGTGCCAGCAGATAAGCACACATAAATAGGCTAATCTAAATAAGCCCTTAAATCAATTTAAATTACTATTTTCTCCTTCAATGTTGTGGCAGAGGAAAAATATGGTGCATAATTTTTACCTGTTATATGCTACTTCACTGGAAACTTGACTTTACAATAACCTGCTGAGATTCTTGATAAGTAGTTTCAAATTCTTTTTGGTACTTTCATCACCAGTAAAACCTACCATATCAGAGGTAATATTCTGCAGACATACAACCAAAAAAAACATGAGAAAAAGTTTTTCACAATAATTAGATTTAATCAGGTTTGAAATCAGAGTCAAACCTCAATGTTCTTCAAGGTAAATATAAGTGTGTGTATGGACTTCTGGATCAGCTCAGCATTCTCATTGGTCATAATCGTTGAATGCGCCCTTCTGAATACACAAAAGGGAATATTTCAATTAGTTACCATGTTTCAAGAGAGTTGAATTAGTCATCATACTTAGAGAATGATCTAACTATCAATGTGAAATACACAGAATTTTTTAATCGGTTCAATTCTCAGAAGTTGCATATTAGGATAAACATAATAGGTTAATGATTTTTCTCATGCAGTGGATGTAATAATAAGAGAACTTCATGTGAAATTTCAGTTTTAGGGTCTTCAACTGAACAGGTTACAAACACGCAAATCTTATCACATAAGGAGCTGTGCTTATCAATATACAAATGGCAACTGATATAAACTTAGAACAAGGGCATCTGTGTTCTCGAGCAGGCTACACAACCTCATATATTTCCCATTAAATCTCAGACAAGTCTCCTCAATCATAATTTATATCAAGAGGTTATTGAGTTTGTCACATCCCCTACACGAACGACAATGTGCTATACAGCTACATGCATGCAATTATGCATGATAGCCAAATTAGTCGTACAGAGAAGCCATTGGTGTTTAGGCAACTGACCTCAAATCATCAGAAGCTTGGGTAAGGCTTCGGGTCAAACTCTCAACTTCCTTCAATAGGCCGCTATCACGGACCTCGGCCAACAAAGGTTGAACATCTAGAGCCATGGCTTTCATCTGAGGCATCGCTACATCAAAACGAAAATACGGGCATGAGAATGCATCATATAGTAAAGGAATAGAGAGATGATAAATGACTATCACAAAGCTGCAGACACATATTTAGACACCCTTATCATTTTTAATAATTCATTTTACGGCATTAATGAACATAGAATTCTTGTTTCTAAGGCACTAATGAACAATCTGCTATCAGTTTAACTCCTACCAAAGTCAAAGATTATGTCCAAGACATCACCAATAGAAGTTAGGGTAAGAGAGGCACATGGAAGAAACTATTTCTTCATTCATTATCATGCATTAATCCATT
>Ga0099826_10001921_pt1 | contig 13022 bp, 8 predicted proteins | sample Mtrugardesep15_FD_76830 | JGI IMG/M metagenome (GOLD analysis project Ga0099826, IMG submission 76830) | Root nodule microbial communities of legume samples collected from California, USA - M. trunc garden sep15 | ecosystem: Host-associated > Plants > Roots > Nodule | place: USA: California... | reverse complement strand
TTTTTCACATTTCTTAAGAAAAGTTGTTAGTGTAATTAATGTGTCTATTTTGTGTGTTGATATTACCAAATTATCCTTTGTTTGTATGTGTATTAAATTTGACTTTTCATATTTCAAGACAAATTAGTAGTATTAATTTAGTAGTATTAATTAGGGATATGTTTAGGGAAAAAATAATAAATGCATCTAGTAATTTGAAAACGGGTTTACATTTAGGGACAAAAATAAAGTCAAATGGGTGCTTAGATATAGGGACGGAGGGAGTATATGCTCTAATATTTCAACCTTGGCAAAATATGCGTATAATCTGACCTTCATTTGTTTTGAGAACACATTGGAATGGAAACAGATGTGCCATGTCGAGACATACATACGACCATGGTACAAGAATGACCTTTCAAGTGCACAAGAGTAACTATGATCAACAACCTGAAATAGACATTCCACCCATTAAAGATCTGCAAACAGAATCGCAAAAAGGACTAGACAACACTGATGTATACATATGAATGTTTGTGTCTGGATGGATAATTATATATGTTAATAAAAAAAAGAAGATAAATTTCATTTCTATTGGTGACCTCATCTGGATGAAGTTCAAATATCGTTTGAAGAGGTCCTGGCTTTTGATGAACTACTGTGGGTTCCTGTTTTTCCAAGGGTATCCTTCTTCGAGTGTTGGCTCCGCTATAACCATTTATCCTAACAGTCAATTCAATTAATAAATATAAGAAATAAGCCAACATATAATAGAATAATAATGATAACAGTGCTAAAGTATCTTGGACCTAGGTAAATACAAGTTTCAAAAGGTGTAAATAATAAATTAAATATACAAAAAGACCAATTACAAAACCAAAAGTCTCACCTGGCAGAATTTGCCGACATTTTTTCTGTTTTTATATGAAGACAAACCTGACATTCAATTAACAGACCTTTAATGAAGTTTCTGAGGCATAAAAAATACAAACAGATCACAGAACAAAAAGTCATGAAAATTATGAAACCAAAACAAATTTTTCTGTTAGAAGATATTACCTGCCCTGATGGGCTGTCCAAAGTATGCGCCACTGCACCAGTTTGACCTTCACTTTCAACTGGAACAGTCACTGAACCAAGAACAGCACTTTTCCAAATTATATCCCAATCATAAATTGTGACATTGATCTGCTACGTCGGCAGGAAAATAAGTCAGTTTCAAGAAAACCTACATAGATTTATTCTGTCAATCAAGAAGCATATACTGAAATTAAGCATGGACGTATGCTGACAACTCTCCTTTGTAAGATATCAATGCAAGCAAATGCTCAAAACATTATATTTGACCACTACAATTAACTTCAGAAAAGTATATATGCATAGATATCTTTACTTTCAGTATTATTTTCGTTTCTTCAATCATTCATTTTATTTTTCTTGGTATGAGAATTTGAAAACAGAGAACCACGTAAAGTTTACCAAGAAAATGCAAAACTAGAATTCTGATGGTATGCAGTATGCACACATTTATCAAAACATTGTTAGGTCCAGTGAGTAAAATACTACTAATCACAGTGACAATTAAATAAGACAAACACCAGACCTATTTCAACAAAGGGATGACAAAAAAATAAATTGCGATATCAACTGCGAGAAAATATACATTACTTATACAAAATTGTTAAGTCAGAGTATGTAGGTCAGAACCAGCAGCTCAATGACCGAAACCAAAAGCATAGGATCTGTAATGCTTATACTAGGAGGAATAAACAAGGGTAAAATTGGTGATAAGCAGAGCGAATCTGCTGATTTGGCAAATCAGTCGCTAGGGATTGAAGTGTGAATGCTCATGAGACAGTCAGTTATTAGAGTATGGGGAGACAGCATATGGATAAGTGTCGTTTTAGATAGTAACAGCTTTAAGTTTGCGTAGAGAATGATTCTCCGAAGAGCCATAGGGTCTGGGTAATTGGGCAGTATCGTCTCACGTAATCCATTGTATATTTTGTGCTTCTATTCCGTGAAATTCATTTTTTGCTATTTGGTTTCTATCAGAAATATATAGCTAAGAGGTAGTAAGGCTATTTGATCCATCAAAAAAGTAATCCCAAAAAACACCAAACAATTTCCGAGAAGCCAAGTTTTACAACTGTTATAAAGTAATTTCTTCACTTAATGGAAAATCAGCTTCAACATCACAATCAGGGAATTGAACCTCAAAAATCACTGAACCGTTTTCAGAAACTGTAAAATATTGGTTATAACTTATAACTACAAAAACAAAGCATAGATGATAAGCCAGCAACCTGGACAGGAAGTTCATCGACAGAAAAATTGAACTCTTCACCCCACATTGGATTTCTTGAACCAGGGACCATGGAACTGCATCAGCACACCATAAGATAAAATTACTATGGCTCAAAGAACAATGTTGAGAGAAAATCTTGCTTCTGAGAATGAGATATGCTGAGTACGCAGAATGATAGAACAGCAACTGAAATTGGTGTATCAATCAGAGAGTTTTACATAGACTAAAACAAGAATGTTATCCTAGTGTTGTGAAACACCTACAAAGAATGAAGTTATCTCTGTCCAAAACTACCAAATGGACACCATAACTACCTCCTAACTCCCTACTTACATCATATATCATGTATACATACCTGCTACTATCTGTCCCGCCTATTAGATGCATAACTAATTAGCACATAACTGTTCTACACATGATAAAAAATTAAATACATAATTATTACACAACTGCCCTGCATAAATTGATACTGTCTTACATACGAGTTTGGATCCTCTCCATTTCCCCTCTCCATTACTAGAGTTTTGAAGTATATGTTAAATAATGGGACCCACCAAATGTCACACTATTGTATTTATATCTCCAACACTTTGGTAATGGAAATAATGGAGAGTGTAAAAAATGGAGAGGATCTTGACACCATACGTAACTGCCACATGAGAGTTTAACATTCAATGCCCCCTTCAAGAGTATACCTTCCAAATAGGCGAGTGATTGGACTTTGAAGTTCCATCTCCCATCAGAAAACATATAATATCAGTTGGCCGCACCTCTGACAGACTCTGATAGTACACATTTTTTAATTTCTTTTTGCTCTATGATCAATTCCAATAGTACATTACTCAATTGAAGTACAAAGACATTCTGCACCTTTACATATATTTATTTATGAATGCAAATAGAGGTGTCCACCTATTTTTAATACATTCTGCATTTATTTTAAAGCAGCACAAACTATTGTTTCTCCTGAACGATCAATCCTAAACTTAGCAGTATAAACTATAAATAAGACTAGTTACTGACCCCAAAAAATATCGCAATATCTCAATAAAACTATTGTTTATGAAAGTATCTGCCTATGTGCTAATGAAATAAACCAATATGCTAATACAATAAAACTTGTATACACAAACTAGTATTGACTTGGCAAAAGATTGCAGTATATACAAAGCAAAGACCAGTCAACTACAACTAGAATTGCAGAATAATTCATAGAAGTAGATCATCAAACCTGAATCGCTTTTCATTGCCACATGTGATGATGGTGTAAGGATCCGATGTGCCATTTAAATTTGCAGCGATCAGATTTTTAGCAGCCAATAGTTCTAACTGCAAAGATAATTGCAAAGACATGAAGAAAAAAAGGAAAAAAAAAAAGCCATTTATCAATAACTTTACGAAAACAACAGACTTATTGTAATTTTACTTCTGTAAGCAATGTGGTCCATACTGAACGTTGCAAGAAAACCAAAATACCTTAATCAGGTACGCCGAACCGGGTTGAGAATCTCCTCTTGACTGGCCAATCTACAAAAAGAAGTGCAGAACTGCATGTCAACAAGTTCAAAATTACTCCACCAACGAACTAACGTGAAATTTATCAATTCACAAACGCAAACAAACCACTGAAAATCAAGTGCAAATTTGGTTTCACGCTAGGTATGTCAGAGAGTGATTTTGTAAAAGCTACAACTTTGGGTGAAATAAATTCGCACGCAAAAGCATAAGATTCTTTTAAAGAACTAAAAGGGAAAAAAAGTAAATGTAAGGAGAAAAAGATTAAAAAAACTTGATCATAACTAAAATTTTAGGCGCGTGATTTTTGAAATAGTATAAACAGAGCATATAAAACGCGGTAATAAATGAAAAAGACGAAAGTAACCTTGACCTTATCGTCGGCGGAATCACCGGCGGAATTTTCCGAAAGCGATCGATCGGAGTAACGGTCAGAGATTCTAAACCTGAAGAACCAATACGCGAGAATAACGAAAAGCGAGGCAGCGAAAGCGACTTCGATCTCCCAGAGCGAGGGAATAAGAAAACCGAGGACGGCGAAATCCATGGCGGTTACAACCAAAACGGACATGATAACCGATCAGATAGATGAAAAATTGAGCGGTGAAGCGGTTAATTTAGGGTTTAGAGAAATTGGAGAAGACATTGTTGTTGTTCCATGGGAAAAAGAGGAAAATGAATGAAGAGAAGAATTTTCAAAAGAGATAGTCAAAGTTGGACCGTTGGAGGAGAAAGAAAAGAAGTGTCAAACAAAACAACCGCACTCTTTCTTCCTCCTCGTCACTGTTTGTTAAACTAACTAAAATGTCCACGATCACATTGTGGTAAATAACACGATTTTACTTTTTTAAATCATTCTTATATTATTCTTCTTTTTGTATAATTTCATTGATTTTTCGACTCTGACCCAAGTATTATATTTTCCAATTATTTTCCTATTGAATTAATTTTTGATGTCTGGGTTAATTGTTTGTTGAAGTAGTCTATGTAATATACTTGAGGTCTGAAAATAGTCTAATGTAAAATTAAAAAATAAATATTATGTCTCATAAGTGCTAGATCAATTATAAAAAATGTTGAAATTGTTAGGTCGGACGTCATGATTAAGGTTTAAACCCTGGTATCTCTACTGTGTGTGAATTTATGATGTCTTTGTCATCTCGTTTATCTAAAAAAAAGATATTCTATTATTGCAAATAGAGATTGTTCATATTTTGGTCCTCAAAAATCTCAATCGCAAATGTTGATGCGACTGAACTTTTTTATGGCATGACAAAAAATCTTGCCTAAAAATTATCCCTCAAACAAAATTTTCTTCATCTTTTGCTAGCATTAATTAATGAACATAAATAAATAAAAAATGGACCATGTTTACATTATAGACATAAAAGCATGTAATTTGGTTGAAAGCTTGTGGTTCTAATGGCTCGAGTATGCATCAAGGCAGATACCGCATTTCAACTTTTGGGTGTGTGTGCACGCGTGTGTGAAGACAATACCCTTCTATGCGGATAGCAATGAGAGTGTTTCTTCATCTATTAGAGATATGGAGTTCATTTTATGTGAATGGTTGGGTGGGTTTGTTCTAAAGGAGAAGCTTAAATTGATCGATGGTAGTTGGAAGGAGTGACATTTACAACATGGTTCCAATATTGCTGGCAAAATAAAAATGGCAAAGGAGCGACTTCTTCAACATGATAACAAAGGATCCAACTTCACCTTTATTGCTTTGATCCATTAAGTAAATAGCCCTTAGAAACTATCTTATTTTCACCTAATCTCTCAATTTTGGTGTATGTATAAAGAATTGGCCATAGTTTTGGCTAATAGATTGAATTTAGTCATTCAAAAGGTGATTTATGGATCTCAAGCGACTTTTGTTCAGGGGAGAAAAAATTTAGATGGGTTGTCATCACAGATGAGGTTGTGGATGATGCAAAGAAACAAAAAAGAAAAGAGCTTATTTTGTTCAATGTTGATTTTGAGAATGTTTATGATTCTATTGCTTGGTTGGGAGTATTTGAGATTTTCAAGTATATAGTGTTAGTGGGTTATGGATTGTGTCAAAACCGTAACACAATCGATTCAAATTAATGGTAGTCTAACTGAGGAATTTAAGATGAGAAGGGGCACACGTCAAGGTGATGCAAATTTGCTAGTTGATGTCAATGCAGCTGAATCTTGGCTGGTGGAAGCGGTTGTGGTGGAATCTTGGTTGTGTACCTGGGTATTCCTATTAGTGGCAATCATCATAGTTTATATTTTTGGTATCTGTTGCTTGACAACATTTGTAAAAGGCTCCCTGGTTGGAAGAGTAAACATTTGTCCATGGACGACCGACTTGTTATTATTAAATCACTATTGTCTTTGCTTGTAGTTTGTTTTATTTCCTTGTTCAAGGTTGATACATGTATAATTTCTTTAATTAAATTCCTTTTTAAATCTTTTATGTGGGGTGAGAGTAAGGAAATTCAAAATGTTCATTTGATTAATTTAGATATGGTTTGTTCAAATAGGGAGTTTGGAGGGTCATGGGCTGGTTTTCCTTATATACTATATTAGATAAGATGTATTATATACATAAGATTCCGCTTTCGCAGTGGATAGGGGGTGCCATAAATTGCCAAAGGTTGCTGGTTTAACACTTCCGTGGCTGCTTCTTACATATTTATCTTATATTTTTACATATTGTATTAAAGATACAAAACGTTTTTTAGGGGATTCGAATCCACATTCTCTTTCTTGGTGCTTTCAAACAATTTATACCACTTGGCCATTCATTAATTATTGTTATTTCTTAAAACCATTTAATATATATTCCGTAGAAGTTTGGCATCCCCAACAATTTAACTCAAGATCCGCCACTGGTCTGGGGTCCGGAGGATTAGAGAGTTTAACTTGGCGCATCTAGGAAAATGGTGTTGGAGGTTGTTTATTGATCCATGAGGGTTATGGTATAAAATGTTAGCTAATTTTGTCATGCATACTAATGTGACAGACAAATGAATTTGGAAGTATGGTCATGATGTTCACTATTTGGTTAAAGGTGTTTACCATACTCTAACCCAAAGCGTGCAAAATGATCATGATTCTCGTTCAAATATTATATGGAACAAAGATATACCACTTAGAGTTTCGCTATTAACGTGGAGAACTATCAACAAAAGGATTCCAACAAAAGAAAACTTAGTTCGTCGTGGAGTGGTTCCTTTAGGTTCTTTGTTGTGTTCAACTAGTTATGGGAGGAAATTGTCAATCATCATTTTTATGGATTTTATTATCTTTGGTAGCATTTGGCCTTCAATTATACAATGGTTGGGGATTTCTTGTGTTTAATCGACTAATGTTTGCTCACATGCCTTTCAATTTGGTGGTTCACATTTGTTTAAGAAGGACATTCGTCATTGCCAACATGTGTTTTGGTTGGCTTCATTATGACTTATTTGGAAAGGGAGTAACTTGCGGATTTTGTGCGACCAGGAGTTGAATATAGATTAATTACTAGACCATGTTAGACTTTTCTCTTGGTGGTGGATGAAATGTTAAAAACAACATTCATTTTTTGATTTTAATTCTTGGAATAATAACCCATCAGTTTGTAATGGTTATGCCACCATGTAATATTGTGTTTGGACTTTTGTTTTTCCGTTTTGACGTGTATTTTGTGACATTATTTTAACTCTCTCTTAGGCACACTTTGTGCTTGATTATGGGCATTTTTTAATATATTGCATTTGACTTCTTAAAAAAAAGTTCTAAAAGGTGGCTTTGAGGTTAAATATTTTCAAGATTTTTTGCAGGCGTTCTCAAGACGTTAAATTTTTTCACAAATCAAAACAACGGAAAGTTCGACCTAAAAATCAAATTTTAAGTTAATTTTTGCATAAACCTATATAAAAATACACATAAATGATATGTAAAGTTTCATAATTTCGAGTCTTCGATCAAAATGTGCAAAATCGTAATTTCATTGAGTAAGTATATATCCCGAGTTAATTTTGTTCCGAGTTAACATATACTCATGGATTAAATCCGCTCCCTAATTTTGTTGTTGTATTTTTTAGTTGATATTATATTTCAAAAGTTATTAAAAGTTGTTTATTATTTGTTGTTGATTTCACCATGTGATATTTACTTAGTCAAAGCCTTATTTGTCAAACTTATTTGTATAACAGTTGATGTGTGACAATTGAGTTAAAGACTAAAATCTCATTCCCTATTATTAAGCCTCATTTTCTTTAATATAAGGAACAACTCACCACAACTCTCTAGTATATATCCTTCCTTTCTTTCTCCAAAGATGTGTCACTTAACTTACTATAAAACATAGTATTTTCCAGTACAGAAAGATCTCTGCACATATAAACTCCCTCACTTTATATTTCTCTACACAATTATTTCTCTCATCTAAAATATTGAGTTTCTGGGTTACATCTCCGGTTATCTTTGAGATAAATTTGAGCTGTTCTGTCACCTCCGGTTATGATTCATAACGGGAAGAACTGTTGTATCCTAGGAGGATATGCGCTTATGAGGCGGATAAAATCCTCAAGGACAATAACTATGTCACGCCTCAGGTTACTTAAAGTGTATTGTTTTGCAGGTTTCTCCTAATTTGATTTGTGAAGATTTTGATGGAGCTGTGTCGACAACCAAATTCGATAAGTTTCTTGTCCTTCATTTTACTTTACCATTAGTTGTATTTATTTGTTATGATATTTCTTCTTAATTTTTTATTTGTGATAATTCCACACCTAATTTTACAACATTTGTTAGGAGTAAACATATATTGTCACATTATCAAAAAAATCTATGTGGCAGCATCTTAGTGACAAATTCTCCGTCATGTCACTCATATGTGATTGAGCTATTGGATAATCATAATAAGGAGAAACTTAAATGTTGTACTTTTGACGTAAGATTTAAAATGAATTTTGAAAAAACTTAATGAAAACGAAATTCAATTTCTTTCAATAAGAATGAAATTGAATTCTTAGGATCATTACATTACTTTTTTTACACTTTCGTTTTTGATATATAGCTACACTTTTTTTGTTAATCTTGTCAACGTGGGACTTGTATTTGACACCGTTTGAAAGACAAGGTACGAGAAAGAACAGGACGGCTTTTTAATGTCCACGTTCATTCATGTAAGAAGCTATGCTATTGAGCGTGTTTAATCTTCAAAAGCGTATATTTACTTCTCTTTATGCAAATATAGAAATTATATGTGTGGTATAGACATTGTTGAGTTTATTTGGCTACAGGTTGTTCTCTTTGACCTTTTCTCAACATATGCGATGAAAAAATTACTGTCCACTACCCTAGATTATTAACTTTCATTTTAGCATTGAACTTTCGATAGTGTTATGATTATGCTATTGAGAACTAATGTAAATGGCTTTATTGATGACATAAATTTCTACGATAGAAATTAAAACAATTGATTTATGAGTACATTTATAAGTATAATTCTACAGCTCTTTCAACACAAGATGAAACATTAGTTAATACTTCAAACAACTAAATAAAAAGGTGCTTTGCTTTTTATCTTGTGCAGCCATCGTGCACTTTTTGTGCTCTTTCGTTAAGTAGCTCTCCTCGGGCTTTCTCAGCTCTCAATCTTAGCAATGCATTTTCATGGTTGGAGAGGGGCGGAGCCATGTAGAAGGGTATGGGGCACGCATAAATTTTTGAGATATTTTTATTTTCAATAGTATATATGTTGATATGATGACTAGGCCATTTCCACCAATCACCCAATATAAATTCAACAAACTATTTAGAAAAAAAGTTTATTTCCAAGTTGTCATCATGGATGTTGTTTCTTCCCATGTGTTTCTTATTTCATCATTTACTCCCTTATCGGTGTAATGTAAAACTTAGAAAAAAAAGAAGTTATCTTTTGTTAATGAAATAATATATGAGCATAATTTTTTTTCTTCTAAATTTAGTCATTGAACATTTTGTTTAAGTGTCTTGTTAACGAGTGTCCCTGAGTCAGAACACTCTTTAAGGATTCTAATAGAAGAAATTATTCTTTAAAAAAGTTAAATATTTTAATTTTCGATGCATTGCTTACATAGATTTAAAAAAACTTATCATTTAAAAGTCTTAAAGAGTACTCAGGGCACTCGTTAACATTTCTCTTTTCTTAAAAGAGAGTCAAGTTTAAAACAATCATCAGCAGAGCCGTTTCTGAGATCTTGATGGCCTAGGATGAATCTACAATTTGGTTCCTAACTAATAAAAAATATATATAAACATCAAAAGAATTGCTCCTCTCCCATTTAAAATTGTCCATTCCCATAAAAAAGTCAAACGGGAATTAACTCAAGTATGTATATTTTCAACGTAAGTCATATATATATATATATATTGACGCATAAACTATTTCTTATCTTAGTTTTTTAGTTTCTCAATATTTCTATAACTTCCCCTTTCTTATAAACACAATAAAATTGATGAATGTTTTTTATTTTACGTAAACAATAACATATATGGTTAAATTTAATTAAAGCTTAAGCTAAATTGCTGCTATCAGGTTCTGAACTTCGGTACTCAGCAGACTAAAGGGCTAGATATAATGGATTGTTATTCGGATGCAAGACTTTATCCAGCCAATCTGGATATGGATCTTGTCTTTATATTGGTCTTCAAAGCCACCTTCAATCTTTGACAATCTCGCCTCCACGACTTCATTCTCTTGACGATAATCGTCGGCCTGGGCCTTGTACGTGCACTCCTCGACGTTAAGGGCCACAACAACACTTAGAGCTTTCAAAGCTCCAATATTAGATAGTCATTTTTCATGCTAGGATGTAAAGTTGGAATAGTAAGTCACATAATTTTGGGATGCATTTGTATTGGCTAGGTGAAAACTGAAGACAATGCAAAAACCAAAATCATGAAGTAATTTGTGTTTAAACTTAATGTTGTAAACGGATGAGCATGTTAGATGCAAGTGATTATATTGCAGGAGTTGTAATAGACATTGTATTTATCTCTTGTTTACGGCACAACTTGTGCCGGAGAAGATCTTTAATTACTTGATGAATTTATGTTTTAAAAATATAAAAAGAGGATTGCGTGTTTGAATTATTTAGTACTAAGTTAAAATTAAATTCAGCTATACCACTAACATTACAATTAAGATTTAATAAGAATGTTTTTTTCTTGGTACAATGATAGTACATATTTCTAACTAGGATTTAACAGGTGAATTAAACCATCTTTAACGGAGGATATCTTTATTTTAAGATCCAATATCTATGAGGTTTTCTTTAAAAAAAAAAAAATCTGATATCTATGAGATATCCTAAGTTGGAGAACAATAATTTAGAATACTTGATAAAACAAGTCTGTACTCTTGTAAAAAAAAAAAAAGACTAAGATCTACATTTTTCCTTTTAAGTTGGGCCATCAATATTTGTCATTAAAATAAATAGTTTTGCAATACATGTGAGACCAACACATGTGATAAAGAGTTATTGATTTTTTATTTATTTATAAAATAAAGAGTTATTAATAAAATCCATTTAAAACTTTTGTTAGAGGGGTTGGATTGAGGAGATTGAATGTTTATTAAATATTATTATTAAAAAATGATAGATGAGTGATATGTATACACGAGACTCATTTAATTATTAAAAAATGGATGTTTTTATTGTGGATGTCTTTAATACGTAACTAGAAGTGCTATAAACACTTTCTTTCTGACATTCTCTCTAACATTATATGTATTTTTGATGAAATTAATATGGACTTCGCAGTTTAGAAATAGATCTCATATAAAGTGGTGAGATTCACGTTGATTTCATCCAATAAATAAGTGAATGTTAGAGTGTTGAAAAACAACGTTTTTAGAACTCCTGGTATTTAACATGTAATATGATTTAAACCAATTTTATATTTTGTTTAACGTGATCGAGAAGATATATGATTAAGATAACAATTAGCTCCTTTATAAGTTATTGACGGATTTAAAAGTTGAATGATTAAGTTATGGGGGGCTTTGGTTGGGTTGCAATTGTCATTGGATTTATGATTTCGGTATGCTGCTTAATTTGCTCAGGAGACAATGGGAAGGAGGAAACTATTAAGCCTCTTTTCTTGGTTGTGATTTTTTTTTTTTTTTGGCTTTCTCTGGAATCTTGTTTCCTGATATATAGCTCGGAGTTTCCATTGTTAATCCGGCTGATATTGGGTGCAAACTCAACAATTTGATAGTGCACATGTATTCAGAAAGGAAATACCTTCTTGCTTTTAAGTAATTTGGTTGTGTTGTATTATTTACAAGGAATATAGGGATTTCGTGGGAATAGTTACATGATCGCATAAAGCTTCATCTGTAGTGGAGGTTGAAGACTCACAAGTTTATTTCTTTTATGGACTTTTATTTGTGGTGGTCTAATCAGTTGTTTTGTTTTGGTTTAGTCGATATGTAATTTTTTGTTCGGTCTATTTTATGGTGAAGCTAACAATATTTTCATGAGGTTGCTACATATAAACATTTTTTTTAAAACTAATTTAACGAGGCAAAAAAAAATTCACAATAATTATTACTTATATAAAATGTTCTTCATAAAATATACACTTGATTCAACAAGAACGGATTATACAAAAAATGTGGCAATAACAGATTGTACAAAAAAAATCACAGTAGAATAGAGGGTTGTACAAGAAAAGCTAAAACAAAAGAAATAAAAACTAATATAGTAGCTATTTATGAAAATTGAACTCGGCGACCCTTCAAAGACTCAAATTCATCCATAATTGCATATGAGCTAAACCAACTCGCAATGTTCTTTTTAATGTAAATAACTAAACTATTTGCAAGAAAATCATCACTTATTTTGTTTCTTTATTTCGTCTTGAGATTTTTCATTAATGAAAAAGTTCTTTCTGTTGTTGCTGTGGAGACTGTGAGCGTCAAAACAAGACGAATCAATCTATCAATTAAATGATAACTCTTTGACTTCTCCGATAATACTAATTTTCTTGCACCAGAGTGTTGTTAGATTTTGAAAAGACTGAGGTATATCAGCAATATCAAACAAATTCTTTCTTGCTCAATGAAATCATAAGAATAAAAAGTCTTTGTTAACCTACAAATATAATTAATGTAATTCGAAGTTCCTATACATCGGGATCAAATAATTCGAAAATTAAACAAGGATATAAAAAAACTATTCCATTTATAATAAAATCTTGGATATAT
>Ga0099826_10001920_pt1 | contig 13024 bp, 7 predicted proteins | sample Mtrugardesep15_FD_76830 | JGI IMG/M metagenome (GOLD analysis project Ga0099826, IMG submission 76830) | Root nodule microbial communities of legume samples collected from California, USA - M. trunc garden sep15 | ecosystem: Host-associated > Plants > Roots > Nodule | place: USA: California... | reverse complement strand
AATTTTTTTAAATTTTTGAAAAAAAAGTATGATTTTTTTTTATTTAGAATTTTTTTTCGAAAAAATTTAAAATTTCAATTTTTTTAAGTTTTTGAAAAAAAAGTATGATTTTTTTCGATTTATCAAATTTTTGAAAATAATTTAGATTTTTTTTTCTTCTGATTTTTAAATTAATTTTAGCTTTTTAAAAATTAATTAAAAACAATTAGATTTTTTTTTTTTCGTTTTTTAAAATTTTTTTTTTTTTATTTTTTAATAAAAAAACAACTTTTTTGTAATTTTAATTTTTTAATTTTTTTTAAGTAAAAAATGACGTGGCAGTTATTTACACACGTGACATGGTAAAAAATAAAAAAATGACACGTCACTGCCACGTAGGAAATTCTGCTGACTCAATGGGGTCGGGGGCCAATCGTGAAGAATCTTCATTTTTCAAGGGTGGAATCTAATTTTTTTTTTTTTACAGGGGCTAAACCCAAAAGTGCACTATATTACAGGGGCCAAAAACACTATTAACCCTACATAATATTACAAATACACAGATATTCAAAGAAATATTAAAATCTTAACAACACCAAGTGTTAAGAAGGACTTCATAATGATCAGAAGTACTTCAGAACGAGATTAGAACTGTCTTATAGGTACTAAAAAATTGAAGAGCAAGATTGAATAAGGAAATATGAGATGAAAATATTTATGTCAATCTCTTGAACATAATTTTTCTATACAAAGTAACATCAAATTAGACATTAGATTGCAGATCAAAAGAACTTCAAAACGACTAAACCAATAAGTTGGCAATTGGTGTTCAACATTGATTGTCATATTAGAAGTCAAAATTAAGCTTTTGTATAAAGGAATGAAAATCAGCTCCGACTGGGGTTGCGGATCATGTAGATAAGAATTGCAAGTCAAGGGATACAAAAGATTGAAATTCTCAAGATCAGAATGACATCAAAAGCAGAAATTCAGAAGCAGAGATTGAAATGGAATGATGAAAGAAACATAGACAAAGGTGCACAAGAAAATTAGGATCAAAGATCATCATAAGCTTGAAATCAAATCTTGTGCAATAACGGCTAGTTTCAAGAGTAACTTGGTCACCAAAGTAATACGACTTTTGACTTGCATACCAAGATAAAACTCTATAAAGGGAACCATCATTCAAATGAAGAAGATATCAATCTCTCTCATACCCAACAACAATAATCTTGCATTAGAATTAAATCCCAAAAAGATCAAAAGCAAAAAATCAGATAGCTTGAAAAAGATTAGAATCATCTTAAAACTTGAGATTCATTCTCAAACTATGGATAGCAATTACAAAGACACTCAACCCTCCACTATATCTATGACACATATTTTAAAGTGTATTTGAAAAGTTTAGATTCACCGTAGTGTGATCAGATTAAACTTATAGAGAAAGAGAGAGAAGTCGTTGTGAGATCAAATTGATCATTATAAGATCAAGATCACAAAACAATTGTGTAATCAGCTGTAAGAAGCTTCACTAATCCTTTTTAGATTATAAAGGTGGATTGTGTGGTAGCTAAAGTTTGAAGAGCTTGTCCTAAACTTGTAAGGTCAGGTAGACCAAAAACGAAGAGAAAGTGTGCAACATCTGAGAGGGTATCTCATGCACTATTATTGGATAATCACATAGTATTGTGGGGATTGGACTAGCACGGTTAAGGTGAACCAAGATAACTTCATTGTGTCATCTTCTCTATCCCTTAACTCCTTTATTTGATAGTTCAAATGAAAGCATAGTCATCCAATTTCTTCAAGTATCAAATTCATTTTGATATATATTTTTACTTCATCTTCTACTATGACAGATGATTTTTTTAGTTTTTTGTGGGTTCAAAAGGTCCAAATATAGATCAACAAAATTTAGGTTGATTCTGATCATGTGGGTCTTCTCCAGGTAGAGTCTGGTTTTGGTGGTTTTGTCATTCTTTATGGTCCACGTTTGTTGCTAAAACTGTAAGGTCTGTGGTTCAATTCTGGGTTTTCACCCTTGAGTTGGCTTGTTACGATGGCGTGTTGATCAAACGTGGTTTTATCGGTAATGGGTGCACCTTCTATCGTTGTTGGTTGTTGGATAAAAAGCAATTAATCTATCTTTTGTATAAAAAAAAGAGATTTCCTTAAAGTATTTAATATAAAAGGGTACAAAATATATCTTCACTTAATATATCTCTATCAAATATATACATTTGACCATTCTTTCTCACCTTAAAAGGAAGAAAAAAAGGTTACAAAATTCATGATAAGATAACACATCGTCATGCTATATATCTATGTAAATGGAACTTGCTACATATTGATAGGTTTGAATATCCATGAGTATGGTCTGACTCTGATCTTTAATATCCAAATGACGAAATCAAATTCAACGGAGTGGAGAGGCTTCCCCAACTATAGTTGTCACCGGATTTTAGGAGTTACCTAAGACTTGAGAGTTGTGAGACCTCCTTGAAGATGTGCTATAAAACGCAATTTCATCGATGAAGTTACGTAACACTTAAACAACCCATACTTATGATTTCAAATGTTTTGGTTCCCTTTATTGTGTATTGGTTGATGAAATGAAATAATTTTTTTTATTATATTGCTATCGTAATTTAACTAAGGTCATTTGCGAAATTGTATGAAACTCACTGAGAAGAACAAATAAGATACGGATTTATCTTGCTATAAAGTGTTCTATGATACTCCAATTATAAAGATGCTCTAAGTTGTATAACATACACTGTATTAATTGATTATTAATTTAAAAATGAAAATTTTTCAAAAACTTAAATGCATATACGAGCTATTGGCTTGAGATAAATTGTTTACATTTGTCATTGAACTTTAATAAAAAGGCAGGCCAATCATTTCCGTTTGGATTAACTTATTTTATAGCTTATATAAAACAGTTTATGTAAATAAATAAATGTATTATTTATAAGTATTTAAAGTAGTTTATGAAAAACCAGTTTATAAAGATACAATTTTCGTTAGTGAAAGCTTATAAATTAAAATAAGGGAAATGTTAACCGGTGCTTCCGGGACACTAGTTAAGGATACGAAAAAGGAAAATTATATAGTATTTATTACATTGAAAGTTATGTAATTAATTCATAAAATGTCAAAGTAACTTCCTTTTATAATAATAAGTCCCTTTTCTGGTATGCTTAACCAGTACCCCAGAGACACTGGTTAGCATGACCCTTAAAATAAAAGCTTATTTATTTACATAAGCTATTTTTTCATAAGTTCAAACCAAACAGGGTCGTGCTGAAGAAACAATTTGATTATCCACTATACCAATCATTTCTATGCCTTATTTTTTTGGCATTCAGTCCACATTTCTATTTCCTATAGTATCCATTTAATCTCTTTGACTCATTACGGTATAGAATTTTGTAAAGTGAGATATTTTGATTTTTCTCTCTTTCAAATAAGAACATTCAAACAAAAATAAAGAGTGATAGAATAGACAAAAATAAGAAAAGAGTATGAGTGTGTAATCACTGTGTATATTTGAAAGAATGCTTATTAAAATTCCCAGTTTGCATGCGAAATTCTCAAATGATTGTCCAAATCTGTACATCATCCTAAAAATGGCATTGAATCAATCATTAAACACGTATATAAAAAAAAGTAAAGGAAGCAGAATTAAGTTCAACGTAATTAATTAAGCTGTGTGATAGTAAAATGTTAACGATCCATCATCACGTGCACATCTTATTCAATTCCTTTTATAAAAAAATAAATATATATATCTTATTCAATTCCTCATTCTTTTTTATTAATGAAAATAGATTGTTCATTTTTTTTTTGTGAAGATTAGTCTAGATCAGATTTAATGTTCGGTGCAATTCTGTGTTAAGTGAGATCGCTTTAAAGGCAAGGTACGTGGTTGCAGGAACAATACTGGTAGGTTAATTATGTGAATTTCTGTTTACCATTCGTACAAATACTACGTGTGAATAGCAACTAACTATACGTGTTTAGTTCAGAATGATATACTCATAAATTTATGAAAGTTCAATATCTAAACATCGGTACCAACTTGTATCAAAAAAAAAAAAAAACATTAGTACCAACCACCACACATATATTATATACATTAACGGAGAAGTGAAGTTAACAGTTAAGTATTGGCAGCTACCAACGCCTTCCATAAGAAGCTTGTTAATGCTGTTTTGGATTATAATACACTAACTATGTCATGGATTTATTGAGTTTGGTCATCTGATCTAAAATCAAGATTGAAATATATCTAAAGGTTAATTTTGTCAAAGAAAAATATATCTAAAAATTAAATAAGTTTTTTTGTTCTTGCGAAATTCTCATGCATGTTGTTTTGATGATTTAGTTCTTGTTGATCGACATATTTTTTTAATGATTTTTTCCCGTCCTATTTAGAAAGAAGGAAGTCCATACTCCCATTTATATCTACACAGCCCTCAAAGTGCAACTATCTAAACTACACTTCATTTTAAAAAATTAAAGTTAATTTTTTTCTTTCAAAAATCAGGTACTCTCCAAATGTTGACCAAAAATCTAGAAAAGCAAAGTAAGTTTGTGAAAATTCTCAATTGTTTTGAATTTCAAAACTCTTGGTATGAAGGGGCACGGTTCCACCTTATGTCGATCGGGGTCAAATTACCCCACTCTTTTCATTTTATTTCAATCAATAATCGGGTGATTTCATATCTTGACCTCATTTTAAATTATACATTGACCCCACATAAAAAAACTAATACTCACTTTAGTCACCATTATAACAAAAAACTACATATTACTTTCATTAAATACTTAATGTATTTTGTATATAATATATAGTAAATAATTTAGATAATCAATAAACTAAAAAAATAATTTTTTTTTCTTATAAATATGACTGGAGGAAGTACACTAGAGGAAAAACAAAGTCATATTGTAAACTAGTAATTTTATATTATATTTATTAAAACAGTTTTTCTCTCATGTGTAAATTTACACATGTTAAGATGTTCAAAATAGTAAGTTTGGTTTGAAACGCATGTCTTTTACATTATATATATGTTTTGCAATTTTTGAATAAGTTCTTAGTAGATATAAAATTGGAGGGGGGTGTATGAAGTAAAATTTCTCCTGAAATTTGTAGCTCAAGAGTTATGTTGTAAGCCCTATTTAAGAAAGATTAAGAAATTTGTTGTTCATACATGTTATAAAGCTGAAACACACAATTAAAATATCAAAATACCTCTTGGTAGTTAACTGCCATCGGTACCATCGGCAATTAAATGTCGAGGAAAGCAATTATGCAGACAATGACTTTTGTATAATTCACCCAAGCCATTTTTCGGTCCATTTTTATCTGTAATTCAACTGGAGCATTTCCAGAGACAATACAAATCATACAACATTTATACTCAGTCATAAATAATAAAAATACATTATCTTTTACAGTTGTCCATAATTAAATCAATTCGACATTTCGTTAAAATTACACGAATGTTTGAAATTCATCAAAACAGTAAAGAGTGTCCATAATTAAACAACACATTACATATCATTACATAAAATATATATTGACATTCTACGCATGTGCAAATGGAACGAACACACACACACACACACACACACACACACACACACACACACACACACACACACACACATATATATATATATATATATATATATATATATAGTATATTATCTTCCACCATATTCCTAAACATAAAATCTAAGTCACTATCTTTACGAATAAGCCAAGGCAAATAGCTCGCCGTTTTCCACGCGTGTTCATCTTTATCTTCTCCCAAGTCTATGCAAGACATTTAAGCAAATAAGTGACGTGTATATTTATTTTCACCAAAATAATCAAAATATGTGTTAAGTTGTGCCTTCAAATAATCAAGAGTGTCGGTCGGCGTTATCATAACCTTAATTGTCTTTTTAAAAGCGGGGTACCGAACTCATCCTTCAATTTTCGCAACCTTACACATGTTTGACTTGACAAAAGCTTTATGAAAAAAAATCATACATTAGAATGAAATTAAATAAAATGTAATAACCGATAAAAAAAGTATATTAAATGCGTAAGGATTAATAACGAATAAATAAGTATTGCATTGGTTTCATCACATAAAAGTCATATTTTTCATTTATTTATATAAATTACATAATGTTAGTTATATATTGGCCACAAAAAATTGGCGTTACAACATCGATAATTTGACTGATTCAGATGATAATTTTATCATTAGAAACTTCATTTTTTAGTATAATTTTGTCGGCGTCTTGGTTTATCATATATTATATTACTTGAAGTTATTTATTTTGACTTTTTATTTGCAAAAATCACTACACTATTATAACATTACTTTGTTTTCTCCCTTTGAGTTTTCAAACATGTTTACTATTTTCAATTTACTTATTTTAGTTGTTCTTTTAACACGAATGTTATCGAATATGAAGGTTGAGAAAGAAGAAATTCAGAAACACAACCTGGTAATATTATTTGGTAAGAAAATAAAGTTAATAGCTTAAATTGGTGTAATTTTTGCTTTTTTTGTGTTGCTTTTTGCTGTCGTTTCATAGCATAGTATAGAATGTATAATCAATATGATATTTATATACGAAATTTTACAAAACCTGTGCTTCACACGGGTTAGAGTCTAGTTTATAAAAAGGCTAATAAACATATATTTCAAATATCATATATATATACACACACTTGTCTAATTAATTACACGTATTGCTCTTTATCCTATGCAATGTTGCATAAGTTAGAAAACCCTTAATTGAATATTACATGCACAAATTAGGATAATGAAAAATCGTTTAGGGGTATAATTAGGATAATGAAAAAGTTAGCACAAATTATCATTTTCTTTATATAAAGTAAGTATACATGCATATACTCGTCTGATTAATTACACATATTTCTCTTTATCCTTATCCTATGCAATGTTGCATGAGTTAGAAAACCCCTTTATTGTAGGGTCACACTGGTGATAAGTGGACCCTGAAACAAGAGAATGACTTAACTGATAGTGTCAAAAAGTATCAACCCATACTTGGTTTTTTCGAAAAAAGGAATATGTTGTTGCGGAGGTTAATTTTGGTGATGAGTTGCTGAGGGAGTGGGAGTTGTAGATCTTTGAGAGCGACTACAACTTGACTGTTCACGACCAAGATTACACACGACGGCGATAAGTCGTCACGACGACAAATAAAAGTTTATTTGCTTTCACTCTCATCAAAAAGGGAATCCGTTGAGGGGATTACCTGCGGTGGTAATGAGTTTATGCTTTATTGAGTTACCACACAACCATTCACGAGTGATTTAATTCCTTGAAATGTTTTTGTAGTGCAATGAGTTAGCTTTGTCTTTTCATTGATGGTGGTCTTGAGCATTGTCTAGATGAGATGAGAGAATGTCCCAAAGCCCATATTTAAGGGGAACTAAGCTTTTCTTAAGTAATACATATGATATGTATAAATATTTAGAGGGTCTCCTTAAAAAATTTTTTATTTTTTTTTATAATTATTATGTGTAAATAGTTAAAGGGATGGTAATATTTTTATTACTACTTCTTCGGTTCCTTTTTAAGTGTCGTTTTAGTGCAGAATTACCGTTTCTATTTAACTAGTCATTTTGGTATTTTAAAGGTACGATGTGTCAATTATACTCTTTATCAATTACTCTTATCTTTTTCAATAAAACTAATTAATACTATATATTTGGAAAACTAAATTTTTTTTTATAAGGCAAGAGTCCAATGACATAAAAAAAGGAAAAAGTTTGTTTTTTTAAACAAAGTTTGTTTGTTTTTTTAAAAACAAAGTTTGTTTCTTGTTATCTTAAAATTTAAATAAAATTTTGTTACCCATAATAATGGTTTCATGAAAAGTTAAAATTCTATAAATTAGATGAGTGGTAATTGTTAAAAATAGAATTTTTTTCGAAGAAAAAGATAGTATCTAACAATTGTTATTTTTTCTTTGTTTGTGGTGGCCGAGGTTTGAACCCTGGACCTTGCATATATTATGTATTATCCATATCAACTGAGCTAAACTCATGAGGACAGTAACTAACAATTGTTTGTTACAAGAGAAAAATAACATATTAAATTTATTGGAAAGAGAAAGTGTGTGCGAAAAATAGAAATATATTGGTGTATTAAAATGAGGGTATAATAGGAAGAAAATGTGAAAAAAATACACTTCACTAATTTTGTGTTCCAAAACGACACTTAAAAAAAAAAAAGAGAAAGTAATAATAAAGCACTTGTGCGTTTTCACAAGTGTCTTACTTTTATGCATGTGTTCAAAACTAAAAAGAAATAAAAATATAAAAGAATAGACGAAGAGAAATGAGAGGTTAAATGATGAAGTTTCTCATCTAAGTTCAAAGTGGTAACGAATGAAATTCATAATGTGTCCAAAAAATAATGAAACGTTACAAAATTTTATGTAATTATTTAAAAAAAAATAGTTTGTTTAGAAATTCTAGCTTAACTGACAAATGCCGAAATTATAAAGCCGAATGTTGTGGCTTGGGTTCGAATCCGAGACCTCACAGTTGTATTTGAATTTAATTTCAGTGGATTATCACTTCATCTAAGATAAAAAAAAACATATAGTTTTTGATAGATAATAGAGGCATAATACATATAAGTATAATGGAGTTTAAAATTTAAGATTGTATTTCTAATATATATAATACTTATTTCCGCATAACATGCATGACTTTAAGAGTAATATTTAATACATGAAGTATGAGAGTTCACTTATTTGTTTTACAAGATATTTTGGCGGTGTTAGTTGGTGATTGATATGCATGACTTTAATAGTCATTTATATTACATGATAATGACGGATAATCGATTATGTTTGATTTATCTAATATTTAAAATTGATTATTTTAATTTAAACTTTTACATTTTTATTATTTCTTTAACTAAAAAATATTTAATTTTTTTAATTAAAATTAAAGTTCTCAGTTGTAGAGTCAATTCAAAATTAAATGTTTGATAAGTATCCAAATTTTATCTTTAATATAAACAATATTTGAATTTTTTTTTTTACCTATTAGAGTGAGTTTTAGATTACTTGAATCTCTTTCATTTCAAAATTGGAAGGATAGGACTAGACCTTAAATTTCTATCAAACTTTAAGAAGTTTAAAAAGTTAACACTTTAATATGCAAAAAAAATCAAAAAATAAATAAATATAAATGTTGTTTAGAAAAAACTTTAAAAATTAAAATATTTTTGTTAAAATATTGCGACACTCCACACCTTAATTTGAAATATAACAAAATATACTACCTTTGAATGAAAATGCACATCAGTTTCAAAATTTATTTTCAAACATAAGGTTCAGAATCCTTAAAAAAAATATAAGGTTATAAACTTCATCAACTTTATTAGAGATGTCTCTTCATTGAAGATGCCTTTTATTATGTTTTGGCTTAATTACATTTTTGACCCTCTAAGTTTTTAAAAGTTGTAATTTTTACTCCCTAAAAAAAACAAATCTTTCCATGCCCCTTAAGTTTACTTTCTGTTGCAATTTTGGCCCCTTAACCCAATTTTGACCCGGCCAACGCTGACGTGGATGCATTTTTTAATATATATATTTTATTTTGTAATTAAAAAAATAAATAATAAATAATTTTTTTATTTTTACTTTTTGTACTAGAAAAACAAAAAAAATTGTAATTAATTTTTTATTTTTAATAAAAAACAAAAATTTATTTTTTGTATTAAAAAAAATATTTTTTTATTTTGTAATAAAAAAAATTAATTAGATTTTTTTTAAATTAAAAAAATAAAATAAAAAATTACACACGTGTCCGTTGACTGGGTCAAAATTGATGTGGGGGTCAAAATTGCAACATAAAGTAAACTTAGGGGGCCTAAAAAGAGTTGTTTTTTTATAGGGCCAAAATCACAACTTTGGGAAACTTAGGGGGCCAAAAGTGTAATTAACCATATTTTTTTTGTCAATATGAATCTATATGACACAATGAGAACAAAAATGTTAAAAAAAATAAAGCATCAAAAGATCTATATATACCAACATATTATACAAGCTAATAAATTACACATAACAGATGAAGAAGTACGAGTGAAGGGAGAACGAGGCAGAGATAAAGCACATACCAAGTGAAGAGATATGACGAAGATAGTTTTTGTTTACAGAATCAAATTAACTCATTTCATTTCTAATATCGTACTCAATACAAGATGGCATATGATCATGATAATGAGGACTAACAAATGGGCCACACTGTTTGCTTGTCGTTGGATGAAAATTATCTTAAAGTTTGGTAAACTAGAGTATAAAGCTTTACAATAATTTATAATAGATCCTAATTCGGAATTTGTACCAATTTTGTTGGAGATGTCGTCGACAACTTGCTTACAATCAAGTTATATAGACACCACCATTAATCCCCGATTCCTAAACCAAATTATCGCCTCTTTTAGACCGCATGCTTCCGCTTCTTGTGGTTGTGGAATGCCTTGAAACCAAGTTATTTTTGCTGCTATATACTCACCATTAAGATCCCTCAGACACATTCCTACACCGTAACACCTTTGATCCTTAAAATTTGCCGCATCCATGTTGCACTTAACCTCACCCAAAATTGGTTTTCTCCACATGGTCTCATTGTTGTTATTTTTCTGCGATATGCATGTTCTGATACCTGAACCTGAAACGTTTGCCATGCGTTGCTACTTTGAATGCACCTGTTGCCATTGATGCAAAGATTCACGAGCCAATCGAACTGATATTGTGGGTCGGGTTTCAACATCCTCCCACAGTTTCTCATTTCTGTGCTTCCAAATGCACCACATGGTCATAGCAAACATGTGTACGTTATCATGGGACAACAATTTGATCAATTGGAAAAAAAGATCAACAAAACCATCAACTGTTTCCAATTTATCATGGATAAAATTCCACAGTCTCGCTTCAGCCCATACCTCTTCAACCTTATTGCATCCAAAGAATACATGCCAATCATTTTCATAAGATCCCTCACAATGAACACACCGATATGTGCATTGAACTCCTATAGTGCGAAGTCTTTCCCTTGTGGGGAGGCAACTTTGTGCTGCGCGCCACAAGAACACTTTGACTTTTTGAGGAATTTTCATGTTCAATATTTTCATCCGGTTACCGGGGACTCTTAGATCATGATTATCTCAAGGTTATTAAACCCGGACCAGATCGACGAGAACCAAACACGAATCCGGTCCGAAAGAGCATTAAAATTGGCCTGTCTAAAAACCAGTGAAAAAACTGTTAAACCGGTATAAAACCAAGGAAACCGAAAAACCCGGTCTGAAGAAAAAACTGGAAAAAATGGGAGGATGTGTTTTTTGCTCCTTTGAAATATGTGGATCTGAATCTCAATAAAAGAAGAAATAGATCTTGACTAAAAAACATATATGAAGAAGAAAGAAATAGATCAAGATAAAAATAAGAGATTTTATTTTATTTTAGGGAAGATAAAAATAAGAGATATCAACAACCATTATTATAGAAGAAGAAGAAGAAGAAGAAGAAGAAGAAGAAGATGGGAGGGAAGGAAAGCAGCATCTTCCAAAAGAGATGACACTAAGATGCGGCTGCTGGCAAATGTTGTTGGCGTAGTGAAATAATTCTAGGGTTTCATGATAATTTGGGCTTATAAAGAGAAGCCCATTCTGAATTGTTTATGTAGGCCATTTTACTCAGAAATTTGTTGTTCACACACTTAATAAGGCTGAAAACACCTTTAAATAACCGTAATACCCTTCAGCAGTTAAATGCCGTCAGTTTTTTGAATTCCTCGACAATTAACTGCCGATCAAATGTTTCATAAGCTGAAATAGGCAGCTGCTCCCCCTATTCACTATTTCATCATCACCTTCCATACCTCTTCCATCTAAACCCCCAAAATCCAATATCTTTTCATCAAATCTTGCTCCAAAATCATTGATGCATCAATCCTAGGAGGTATCAACACACTTTTGACGTTAAAAAACAGGTATTGTTGCTTTTAATCGGTTCATTTTTTGTTGTTTTTGTAGTTTTAGTTGTCAGTTTAGTTCTGCACCGACATGGGGTGATCGGCAATTAATTGCTGAATTATGGGGTGATCGGCAGTTAACTACCGAAGGATTTCGGCAGCTAACTGCCGAGGAAAACTGGCAGTTTTCGCATGCTACTGGCACTTTTTCCAAAAAAATTTTGGGTGTTTTTGTTTTGTTTTAATTCATTATGATATTGATGTTTATTCATTAGTTAGTTGTTAATTCATAGTTTTGTGTTGCTTAATTATAGTAATGGTTGAGAGCGCGGAAGATGATCCGGGAGAGACAAAACCAAATTTTGTCGAAATATCCGGAGATGTCAAACTGCCTAAGGTTGAAGCCAAACCAAACATTGATGGAGTTTCCGTCCATGTTGAAGCTTCATTATATGTTGACTCCGATGTCCTCCCACTTCATGCCAACGAAGTTGACGACTAAGTTTTTTTTTTCCGACGACGTTAAATGGAAAGATATGGATGACTTGCTTAATTGGGTACGTCGTCAAGAAAATAAGGCGGGGTTTGCAATTTTTTTCCAAAGATCAAGTTTGATCAATCCAATGGTGCGACTAGTGTGTGAAAGGAGCGAAGCTTACAAAGTGCTGGAAAAAAATTGAAGCATGAGATAACGGGCTCAAGAAAATGTGGGTGCATGTTCATGGTTAATGGATATCTTAGTAGGCAAACAAAAGAATGGAGATTGAACATTCTTAATGGAGTTCACAACCATGCGATGGAGCCAACTTTAGAAGGACACATGTTTGCCGGTAGATTAAAGGAGGATGACAAGAAGATTGTACGTGACTTGACCAAAAGCAAGGTGCTTCCAAGAAATATTTTGTTAAATTTGAAGAGCAAAAGACAAGATTTCATGACAAATATCAAGTAAGTATACAATGAACGTCAACGAATATGGAAGTCAAATAGAGGTGACAAGACGACATT
>Ga0099826_10001919_pt1 | contig 13028 bp, 3 predicted proteins | sample Mtrugardesep15_FD_76830 | JGI IMG/M metagenome (GOLD analysis project Ga0099826, IMG submission 76830) | Root nodule microbial communities of legume samples collected from California, USA - M. trunc garden sep15 | ecosystem: Host-associated > Plants > Roots > Nodule | place: USA: California... | reverse complement strand
TTACTAACTTTATTTTAATGGGTTGTTTCAAAAATTGTTCCTTTTTGTGTAGATACTTGTTGTTAGAAATGATCTTAAAATGGGTAAAGGAAAGATTGCAGCTCAATGCAGGTATGTAATCTTAGTTGGTGTTAATTTTGTCATGTTTGGTTAAACAACTTAATTAAGCACTTATCATATAAAGACTATATATAAGTTATTTTGATAGCAAAAGTTAAAATAAAGTCAAAATGTTGTTGTATAAGCTATAAGCTGTTTGTATAAGATATCCTGGATAAGTTATGAAAATGAGTTCAAAACTGTTTATGGACATGTAATAAGTTATTTCCATAAGCTCTCGCAAACAAATATCGTAAGTGCTTACGCCTGTAGGTAAACTCAAATATGTCAATCTAATTCGCTCCTTTCGTTGTATGAAACTTTGAATACCTTCCAAATAGATTAGGCTAATTAAAATTCTTTATTCTACTATTTTGTAGAAGCACACTAACAGAGATCCCTCGTTCATGTGAAGGATGAACTTCACCTTTTTTATTGCTCCTGTTTTGTTTTTAATCCAGAAAAAATTATAAACAGTTAAGCTCATCTTTTTTTTTATCTCTCTTTCATTTTGTAGTCATGCAACATTGGGTCTCTACAAAAAGGTTCTTTACCGAGCTCCAAAGGCATTAAATAGGTAATGTCATTGGTTGTGCTTGTTGGTCATCTTTGAATTATATAGATTCATAGTTCATTCTCAAGTTTGTCAATGTCAATGTGCAGATGGGAGATGTCTGCACAACCTAAGGTTGTTGTCAAAATTGAAAGTGAAGAAGATATGCTGGCTTTGCAAGTAAGTATTGTTTGATTTTTAGGGAAATCTTGTGCAACATTAACTACGTTCTCTTTCAGTCTATTCTAAGATCTTTATTGCATACTTGCTTGCTGTACATTGGTCAGTTATTGATTGTTATTATGACAACAAACAAACACAAGCGAAGTTCAGCAACCAAGAGAAAAATAGAAAATAAATATCCTTTTGACATTTGAACTAGGCAAAAAATAGTACATTTTGGTCAGTTATTGTACTTGTAGAAACTGTCTAAAGCCTGTATAATCAATGAAAGTAAAGGAGGAATAGAAAAGGGCTGCTTTCATTGAGCAATGCAAGACATGAAACTTGGGCTTAACTGTGAAAATATTATATTCAAACTTGAAACTTAGAAAATGAACTCTATGCTTACTAACAATTGCAATCATATAGGGCTTTAAAGCTGTTTCAAAAAAAATATTGTGGCTGATTTTTAAATAATCATTTGGAAAAGGCAATGTTTGTTGTCTGGGATGGTCAATGTTAACATAAATGAAGTGATAGCTCTCTATATATAGCAGTGTATAACTTGGGCTTTGTACGATGATTGGGCAGGGAGAGGAAGTGGAGTAATTCATGCAATCGATAAAAAAATACCAAATTAAAAGAAAAATGTCCTTATAATTTACTAGGCTGAAAAGATTAATCGAATGATATCATTAGAACTAAGTGTAGGCTGGATTAAATTGCATGAAAAAATACAAAAGAAGTTATAGATATGAAAGCTTTAAATAAGATTTTGTAATCTGTGCTTTATACAATGAAAAGCAAGGGGGAGAGGGGGAGAGAGAGAGAGAGAGAGGAGGTATGAATAGCATTCAATTTGGCCACCCTAAAAGACGAACCTTCGTGTTTAAACTTTGAACTCGAAGTTAACGAGCATTTTGTTTTTTTTTAATATTATTCTAATAACACTAGGATTGTATTAGCTCTCTTAAACTTGTAAATTAAATGTCTTTTATTATGGTAAAGGGAACTCTTGTGGAAGGTTTAATAAGCTCAGTTAGATATTTTAGTAATGTATGTGGATGTAAATCACTAGGTCTTCTATTTCAATCAAAAAGTGTAGCATAAACAAGGTTTATTATGTCATTATCAAGATATTGTCAGAATCTCTAATAGGTTGGACTATTTTGTTTTACTTACTGATTTTATGCAAACTCATTTGATATAATGACTGGTATTATCTTTTTCTACAAATCATGTTGCCTTATTCAGTACCCTATTCTTCCATAGTTCGCTTCAATTTCTCCAAAATTAGGTTCTTACATGTTTTTCATCCAATTTATCTTAAATTTTATTTTTATTCATAACTCTCTTTTCTAAAGGTAGTTTTTGTATTAGTAATATTGTCTTTTGATGTGCTAGGAAAGGGCTAAATCTTTGAAGTTGCCTACTCATATCACTATTGATGCTGGTAGAACACAGATTGCACCAAGTGAGTATTTGGAACTACCCTTATTTCCTTTTTAATTGATTGATTTGTAATGTCCTCCACATAATCAGAATTTTGACCTGTGTGTCATTTTACTGCCTTACAGTAGTATTAAAAAAATAATAACGTATCACACTCGATGCAAATTGTCATGTATATTTGGCTGGATATCAATTAGATTGTGTCCATAAAAACAATGTACAACTAGATCTGAAATAGTTATAATTTTCAAGCAATCCCCTAAAATGAAATATACATCCCTCCATTATCCTCTTCTTATATATTGAAGTTTAATTCATGCTTGAAAATAACGATCCTTGCTTGCATTCTGAAGAAAAAAATATGCAGTTTGTTCCTTTGTACTGTTTATAACTGTGTCTAATTTTAAGAGATAGGTGGATTTACATGTTAAATAACAATCAGAATGAGTAACTGCCTTTTCTTTTGTTTTTCGTTGCATATTCTACTTTTGTATCTGTATGATATAAATTTGTTTATATTTAATGTGCTTATCATGGTTAATTTTCTTGTTTTCCTTCTAGATTCCAGAACGGTGATGGCAATTCTCGGTAACACTCTCCTCTAATATAATGACCATTTATTTTTTAATGTCAACTTAGCTTTTCTTTTTCTTTTTACAGCTCAAAATAGTTTGATTTAACATGATGTTCATGTGCAGGACCTGTTGAAGTGGTAGATGAGGTAACAGGTGGACTGAAACTTCTATAATCATGTCCAGTGAAGGAGCTTCATTATTTACCATGAGGTTGGGCTGGGTGTTCATGAAGGACAACACATGGAACATTATGCAGAACATTACTTCATTGGAGCCCTGGGCAGATTTTGCATGTTTTTCGCCCACACAAAAATTTGTAGGTAGTCTTTAGTTGACAGTAATGACGATGATGATGAAAACTTCTTGTTGGAGATCCTCGCCTACAATAACTGGAATCATGAGACTAAGTAAATACAGAAGGTCCAATTCATTGTTTTAAACATTTTGTTTGTCCAAAACTTATGTTCCTAGCTGTACCATGATTAGTTTTGGATGGTATGTGACTATTTTCAGGCATCAGTAACAAAAAAATGAATGACATTTGGCATGAAAAAATACTAGTACTGGGAAAATAATCAAAACACTAGACATAGATTTAATCTCATGATGAATAAACGCCAGCCATTGCTTATTAACAATATTGTTTCAGGGTGAGGATGGTTGAGGGCTATTACTAATATGGACAGGGATATCATTGCAGGCTATTCTCTTTTTTAAAATTTCTTAATATTGTTATTATGCCTATTGGAGGCTATTCTCTCTTGAAGGTAAAAATAAAGTAAACAAATTTGGAATGAACTTTCCCTACCTCTAGTGCATATCCTTTAAGTTCTAATCTAAGTCCTCTCACAGAAATTGTTTGTGTATGTAAATTCGATTAAAGTGGCGCACACGAATTTGATTCACTTTCACTACTAAATTCATTTCACGTAGATTAAAAATGGTGTTAAAGTGTAGTCTGATAACTACGTTAAAATTGCCTAAAAAAGAACTATGTTACTATGGTGATAACGTATGTGCGTTAAGATACCAGTGTTTTCTCTCTACTATTCACTATTATCACATCCCAAAACCAGATAACACAAGTGTTAAAATGTACTACATAAGAAAAAAGATCACATAGGTGAACGCAGTTTATGTACATGTACGTGAATTAAGTTCACGTAAGGTTTGAAAATGTAAAATTCTACAGACGGTGCGTTAAATATATTTAGGTGTAATATTTTTAGAATATGATTTAGAAAAAAAATTAATTTTAATTTTTTTTTTTTTGGTGATAATTTAATTTTAAATTATGAACAACCAAATTAACATTTCGAATTTCAATAAAATAAATTATCAAATGAATAATTTAATGAGGGCTTAAACTGTAAAATCTTTAAAACTAAAGCTTCATTCATATCTTTTGGCCAAGAACAACGAAAAGATATTCTACGCAACTACATAGTTATATCATTAGTGGCAAAAATAATTCAACAAATCAGAGTGGCGCAGCGGAAGCGTGGTGGGCCCATAACCCACAGGTCCCTGGATCGAAACCAGGCTCTGATAATGCAAAACTTTTTTGCTCTCACTTTTAAACAATACTGCTCTCTCTGTTTTGCTTCACAAATACGTCCGTTTTAACATCGAATCAAAAAGCCATGACTTTCTAATTGATCTGAATTGAAACATACCAGAGTTTTTACTTTACAAATTCCCTATCACTTGGTCGGTCGAGTTTGCAAATTCCCACTTGACTTAGTTCAACACAATACTATAGTTTTGTCAATAACAAATAAACCACAATAATGCAATCGTAAATTGAAATATTGTAACTTTGATGCTGAGACAGAAATTGTAAAAACAAAAACGAAAAAAGAAATGTAAGACTTTTTTAGTTATGGGAGGTTGATGAATTTTTTATTTAAATATATATCTAAAAACTATTTGTTTTAAACATATATTAATCTATAAACAAATGCTCTACCAGGAAAAAAAAGAAAAAAGAATGCTCTCATTGTTCCGTGTTTATATCATTTTCCGATTTGGTCTAACGAAGATGTGTATTCATTATTCACAAATTCTTTAAAATGTATTCAGTAACATATATTTTTTAAAACAATACGCGGCTACCCACCATAATCGTAAGAGTATCCATGAAGTATACCAAATATATCCGATATTATATCTTTTTAAATAATAAAAAATGATCTAATACTTCTAGAACACATCCACAAGTATCATAAAAATACCAGTATCCGATACATACCCGTATATGTCTCCTATTTTGGAGTATCGGGCTTCATAGCAACAAATCAAATCAGCTAAACAAAATTTGTATCACTATACAAGCACCGATGTTGAGTACTGACAAAAGAATTACTGCTTTGTAATTGAACTTTTTCATCATCATCAAGTTCTAAGTGAATTAAAAAAAATAGTGGTACACCAAACATAAGAATTGCCTACATACAAGTTAAGCCTGACAACAAGCTTCAATCGAAATTTCCAGTTTTATAATAACTCGCGAAGTGTTGTGCTTGAACGTTGGTTTCTTCCCTGCAGTATTCAATGTTCTGTTTCCATTTTATTTTGACGTGTTGCTTCTTCGATTCTCCGTTTGGTAATGCTCTCATTCACCGCTGCAGAAAAAACCAAGCGTGCATAGTTCATATACAAGGTAAAGGAGCTAATTGTAGGACATGGCTGTTATAAAATGAGGTAATGTGAGAGATTCACTTTAGAAAGAAAAATTGAGAGTTATAAACAACTTCTTAGTGTGTGAGACATGTAAACATATTGTATCACAATCTCATTTCTCAACTATCGATTTTCTACTCGATGATTAAAATTTCTCATTTAAAGGATTCAAGTCCCAAATAGTAACACATTCAGAAATTGTTATTAAAACTAATAGAACAGTTTTTTCACATTGCAGATACTGACCTTTTACTGAGCTCTTCTGACTTGGAGATGACACCATATGATGGCAAATACAAACACTTCCACATTTCCAGGCTGCAGAAACCACCTTCAACTTCAGGCATCAACCTCATTTTCAGATAGTTCAGCCAAAAGAGAATCTACCTTAGCTTCTCACTGCTCTTGTTAATATGCTATGGTGCAACCGAAGTGCTGTGTCAACCTCTCCAGTAACAAAGCCACCATGCATTAGAAAGTTGAACACATCCAAACCACGCTATCGACCTTTTTTTGAGCATGTTATACCACAATTCAACTGCTGCTCTTATATTACACCTTCTGTAATTGTAAATTTTGTCTTGGCTTCAACCCTCTCCTCAGCATGTCATCACGCAATTCAAATGCCTTGTCGAGTGCTCCATTAACACAGCAACCATATATTAGCAAGTTAAATGCAACTGAATCTGGCTCAACACCTTTTCTTAACATGGTATCCCACAGTTCAACTGCAGCTCCTACATCGCCACTTCTGCAATGCTCATAAATTATAGTTGAATAGGTTATACAGTCAGGGAAAATCCCATATTCAGTCATTTCAGAAAGAACTTTGGTGGCTTCGATTAATCTACCCAATTTGCAGAAGCCACGGATAAGAATGTTATATGTTGCAGTGTTTGCTAAAAGCCCTTTAAGCATCTCGTGGTGAAGCTCCGTAGCTTCCTTCATATTTCCCTCCTTCGTAAGACTGTCGAGAAAACAACCATATGTAACTGAATTAGGTGAGATATTTGCAGTCAGCATTTTTTCAAAAAGGTGACCCGCTCTATCGATTTCACCAACTTTGCATAAACCATTCATGAAAGCAGTATAAGTCACAACATTAGGAAAGCATTTCTCAGTAACCATTAAATCTAAACATTCACCGGATTTTCTAAAAGATCCTTCTTTGCTGTATGCATCAATCATACTTGTATATATCACACCATCGGGTCTCAATCCTTGATCATACATCTTTTTTAAGAGACCAAATAACATTTTCATGTCTTGCTGCTTCATTGCACCATCAATAAGAACAGCGTGGCAAACAAGGTCCATGTTGATTCCTCGTTGAATCATCTCACAAGAAGCACTCAGTGCCTCCGCCAGTCTTCCTTCGCCGCAATAACCATGTAGTAGTGCACTGTAGCACATCTCATTTAACTTGATATTCTTCTTGTGAAGATCATCAATAAAATCTTTAGCTGCAGAAACCCTACCAGTAGAACAAAGGCCACTTATAAGAGGTCTGTATGTATATGTGTCAGGAACAAGGCCGTTATGGAGCATGTTTTCAAGCAATTCAAAGGCTTTATCCATGTTATGAGCCTTAGAATACCCTTCAATCATAACATTATATGTTACCTCAGTTGGCTTGATTTTTCTTTCCACCATTTCGTCGAAAAGTTTGGATGCTTCGGCCATCTCATTTGTACCGCAAAGTCCGTAAATAAGTGCAGTGAAAGTATAAACACTTGGAGCAATTTCTTTCTCATTCATCTCCCTATATAGCTTGAATGCTTTTTGTACTTGTAGGGCTTTACAATATCCACTAATCAATGTAGTAAAGGTAGTAGCAGTTGGCTCTAACCCTTTATTGATCATCTCGGTATACAGAGACTCAGCAGCACTCAAATCCCCAAACTTACAATGGCCATTTATCAAAGAGTTGTAGGGATACACGGTTTCTCTTATACCATCTTCTATCATTCTACCAAAATAAGATTCAGCAACATCCAACATCCCCCTTTTGCAAAAGGAATCAATCAGAATAGAGTAAGTAACATCATTCGGCAGCAAGTTCATCGAACACATACTTTTATAAAGCAACTCTGCTTTATCCAAATCCCCACCTTTGCACAAAGCGTTTATTAACGCGTTATATACAAACAAACTTGGTAGAAAACCAAACGTTCCTAACTTAACAACCAAATCATAAGCACTATCAATCTTTCCCTTCTTTCTTAACCCATCCACTAACCCCGATATAGCAGCCTCAGTTGGAACAAACCCTAATTCAACCATTTCATTCATGAGGCAAATTCCATCCTCAAACTGTTGCACCCTACAAAATCCAAGCACTAGTGTACAATACGTAACAACATCTTCCTTCAAACCCTTTTCCCTCAACGATTTTCTAACCTCAAGAGCTTCCAAAACCAGACCACCCTTACACAGACCATGAATCAATACATTATAAGTCACAATACTCAAATCAAACCTATTAGATTCCATCCACGAAATCTTTTCCTTAGCTCTACAAAAATCTTTTAACTCACACAAGCTCCGAATTACAGCGGAACAAGCATAAGGATCAGGTTTAACACCAGCATTCACAGACTCATCAAAAACTTCCCAAACCAATATAAATTTCCTAATTCTCAATAGCCCATTTAAAATTGCACTCAAAGTTCTAACCTCAGGCAACAAAGTATTACCAAGCATGAGTCTTAAAACAACTACAGCATCAAAAACTCTTGCATTTTGCAAATAACTATGAACCAAAAAATCAAACCCCAAAGTGGAAGAAAACTTACATTGCTTATGAGATTCAAGAAATTTCTCAAAAACAAATTTTGGGTCCGACCCACGAAGGAGAAGGGTATGCAAAAGCGAATTCGCAGGCCAAAAAAGCTTACTTTGAACAAGGGCATGAACTAGGATTGCAAACGAGGTTGTGGTGTGGTTCATGTTTTTGTGTAAACCGAGGAAGTTGAAGAAGCGTAAAGCTAATCTGGAATCATGTAAGGTGTTGATTAAGACTTTTTCGACATGACGGGGTTTCAATGTGGATGAAATTGATGGGTCGTTGAAAGCGATTTTCCAACTTAGATTTCCTCGAACAATGTCGGAAATGTGTGTGATGAAACGAGTGTCGTTTTCGTTGGTGGATTTGGAAGTGGAAAAAGTTCTTTGAAGAGGAGGGTGAAAGGGTGAGAGGGAGAGGGGTGCACGACGGAGATGGCGGAGCTTCATCGGAATTCATGAACCATTGCCGCAAGAACAACTCAATGGAATTTGGTTTTTTTGGGTCCTTTACGTAAACAAAAAATGTTTTTCCTTTAAAAGAAAAATGTAAACAAAAAATGTTTTTGATTTTTCTTTTATCAAACTAAACATACATTTTTCCTTTTTTTAATAGGTCTTCATCTTTTCAAATGAAAGAAATTAACAGGATCATAAATTGGGAGGGTTCTAACTCATTTTAATGAAAATATACTTTTAATATTTCATCATATTGTATAGCTAAAAGAAAAATATTTCATGTTGAAAATAATAATTATTTTTTTAACAAATTCATATATAAATGGAAACATGCATAATTGATTGAAACCGACTTAGAGAGAGAAGCTCTCTTCTCTCTTCACCCTCACCTGAATTTTCGGTCAACCACCACCTTATCTCCTCCCTTCTCTGCTCCTTTAACATCCAAACTCTTCTGCCTAGATGTAGTTGTTCGCGTCGGTAGTGCGATTGGTGGAGCTCCGTTGCGTCACCACCCGAAACACCCCTTTCAGGGTTGTTTAAGTAACCGTCTGTGACGCTTTTGCCGCCGGTATACTTCGTTTCTAGTAGACCTCTGAGGCTTTTCTGGGCTTTCAGCTGGTAGTTCTTAAAACGGCGGTGGTTCACCACCATCGTCGTTGTTTTTGGTTGATTTTCAAATGGCGGTAGTTGTAGGCTACAGTCGAGTTACAGGGAAAAAATTACAGATTTGTTGGCTATTTCTCCGTTACGGCGGATTTGTGATTCAAAATCCAAATCTAGATCGGATCTGTTTGTGTTAAAATTCGGGTCTAAATTTAGATATAGATCAGACCTGTTTGTGTTAAATTCAGGTCTATATGTTTATTGGTTAATCTGTCGTCTTCCTCGACAGACTGAATAGTGACCTCAGATTGACTGGATATTTTGGCTCGAAAGGGCGTTGAAGTTTGTTGTAGTTGGGGTTTTGATACAGGAAGCTATGGTTGATTGTGGACTTGATTTGTGTTGGCGGTCGGTCTCTTTCACCGTTTTGAAAATCATAGTCTAAAGCTATTCGATCCACACGTCGCATTTCTCTTGCAATTCGGTTTCGGTTCCGTAAGCAGTTTTGCTGGATTGTGCAAACGTTGTGCAGTTGTTTGCTTTTGATTTAGATTTGTGCTATTTACCTTTTTGTTGTTACCCTTTAGGGTTTGCTTTTATCATTGGGTCAGGTTTTATGTCCCCCAGTTGTTCTTTATACTCTTTATTTTATTTTAATATACTTTGGGTGTGGCAGATGTGTTTGCACCCCTTTTGTCTAAAAAAAAAGAAAAGAAACATGCATAATTTTTTTTGAAAGAAGTAAAAATGTATATAGTCTTTATGTTTTACGGTTGCATTACATTGATTATTTATCATTTTTTAATTTAAATTGGTTAAAGTCATCAAAGTCAATATCACCAAAATTGAAAGGTGATAGGATGGTCTCGTGAGCTTAGCTCAGTTGGTATGGACAATATATAATATATGTAAGGAGTGGGGTTTGAACTTTGAACAACACCAAAAAAAGGTGAAAGGATTTGCATTGTTTTATGCACAACTATCGTCTCTTTTTTTGGAGTTTGGTTTTGCTTCGTCTATTTTCTATCATTTATTGTTCATTTGTGGAATCCATTTATTATTCTATAGTAAATGAAATCAAGTCAAACACTTTTTTCGGTCCCATCCATTTTGACAACTTTAATTACGATCTAAATGATTACTCCATCCGTTTCATAATAATTAAGTATTTTGTTCATTTCACACAAATTAAGAAAAAATACTCTCTTATTCACTTTGTCTCAAAATAACAATTGTTTAAGATTAGTGCACAATTTTTATGAAAATGATTGCTTGTGTTAATTTTAATGATAAAATTAATATTACTATTTACTAAAATATCCTTATTAATTGTAGTCAGTGAAATATTCCCACCGTCTCAAAATAATTTATCTTTAGCAATTTTTTCATGTGTCAAATAATTGTCATATTAAAATACCAGTATAACAATTATTATTATTTTTTCCATTATTATACTCTTATTTATTAAATTTCATCCAACTTAACTAATTTATTGACTACAATCAATAATGATATATCAGTAAATGATACCAACTTTACCATTTGAATTAACACAATTAATCATTTTCTTAAAAACGGTTCACAAACCTTGAACAACTACTAATTGGAGACAGATTGAGTAGTTAAGTTGGAAGAAATTCAATAAATAAGGATATAAATGCTACATTAATCTTCTACAGTTACAATTATTTTGAAAAAAAAAATGATAAATAAATAATTATTTTAAGACGATGAGAGTAAGTGAGAGAGAAAAATGATGTTGAATGTTTTGTCCAATATTAGTGCATTTCCTTTATCATAAATGCAAGTATAATTATAATGGTTATAATTAGAATTAGTACTAATTAATATTACATTAAAAAATGAAGACAAATGTTAACTTGTGTCCTGAGGGACACATGTTAAAGAACTCATCATAGAAATATATGCATTAAAAGTCGTGTAATCAACTTCTAAAAAGTTAAAATATCATGTTTTTCATTACAAAATTGGTTTTTGTTGGGTTCCTTAACATGTGCCCTTATGACACAAGTTAACATGACCCAAAAATGAAATGAATTAATATGTTGGGACAAATTTTCTTGTGCAATTACTCATTTATTTCAGTACGAATAAATAATAGGCTTAATTGTAGTTTTAACCCCCTAACTCTCACAAAGTTGCGATTTTGGCCCCATAAGAGAAAAAAAAACTACAAAACGGCCCCCTAAGTTTTGCATATGTGACAGTTTTGGCTCTAATACCAATTTTGACTCGGTCTACGCTGACGTGACACCTTAAGTGAGGTGTCACGTGTTATTTTTTTTGGCCTTGGGGGCCAAAACTGCTACAGACGTAAAACTTAAGGAATCGTTTTATAGTTTTTTTTAAAGAACCAAAATCGCAACTTTATCAAAGTTAGAGGGTTAAAATTACAATTAAGCCTAAATAATATAAGCACCTAGACGAAGTCGTTACGAAAGTAGCATAGAATGAATCACACGCGTAACCCAGATAGTTAAGTCACCGTCTCCCTCACTTCACCTTCCAATCGCACAAATCAATCATTCCTTCTTCCAATTCCCAATTTTCCGATCACAAAACCCTAAAAATGGTTCCACCACCCCCAAACCCCGAAACCCAACAATTCCTCAGCTCAATCCTCTCCCAACGCGGCCCCTCCGCTCTCCCTTACTCCGAAGACACCAAATGGCTTATCCGTCAACATCTCCTCTCTCTCCTCACCACCTTTCCTTCTCTCGAACCCAAAACCGCCACCTACACTCACAACGACGGCCGCGCCGTCAATCTCCTCCAAGCCGACGGTACAATCCCCATGACCTACCAATCTGTCACCTACAATATCCCAATTGTTATCTGGCTTATGGAATCCTACCCTCGTCACCCTCCTCGTGTTTATGTTAATCCTACCAGGGATATGATTATTAAACATGCTCATCCTCATGTTAATCCTTCTGGATTGGTTTCTGTTCCTTATTTGCATAATTGGATTTACCCTAGTTCTAATTTGGTTGATCTTGTTCTTGCTTTGAGTTTGATTTTTGGTCGTGATCCACCTCTTTTTTCTCAACGTAGACCTAATCCTAATCCTAATCCTATCCCTAACCCTCATCAAAATCATAATCCTAATCCAAACACCAATCAAAGTTCTAATTTTGGAACTAATCCTCCATCTGGGTATTCTCATCCTGGTAGGATTAATAGTAATATTAATATTAATAGTTATCCTCCTTCGCCTTATTCTCCCGCACCTTCTCGGCCTACACATACGGAGGATCCTACTGAGGTTTTTAGGAGGAATGCTATTAACAAGCTGGTGGAGATGGTGCATAATGATGTGACGGGGTTGAGGAAGACTAGAGAAGGTGAAATGGAGGGGTTGTTTGGTTTGCAAGGGGTATTGAAACAAAGAGAGGAGGTTTTGAATAAAGGTGTGAAGGAGATGCAGGATGAGATGGAGGGTTTGGAGCAGCAGTTGCAGATGGTTTTGATGAATACGGATGTTTTGGAGGGTTGGTTGAGGGACAATCAAGGGAAGAAAATGGGGAGTTTGGAGAATGTTGAGGAGGCTTTTGAGTGTGTGGATGTGCTTTCTAAACAGATGCTTGATTGTACTTCTGCTGATTTGGCTATTGAAGATACGCTTTATGCGTTGG
>Ga0099826_10001918_pt1 | contig 13030 bp, 7 predicted proteins | sample Mtrugardesep15_FD_76830 | JGI IMG/M metagenome (GOLD analysis project Ga0099826, IMG submission 76830) | Root nodule microbial communities of legume samples collected from California, USA - M. trunc garden sep15 | ecosystem: Host-associated > Plants > Roots > Nodule | place: USA: California... | reverse complement strand
ATATATTCAGGTGAATTTGTGGAAATAACTCCTTTGTAGTGCATATCTGCGAAATAACTATGGGATTGAGTGGTTATTGAAGTAATGAATTGAACACAAGGATACCCCCTGTAAGGGCAAAGAAGCCATGTTACCTTTAGGAGGAGTAGCTGTCACTGTCAGGTCTAAGACATTCACATGAAGGGAAATAATTTGTCTGGATCCCAGATAACTCAGCATTTGACCAATTATCGTTATGTGTACCTTGATCCAGTATAAAGAGAGAACGATCCAGATAACTCAGCACTTGACCAATTATCGTTATGTGTACCTTGATCCAGTATAAAGAGAGAAAGTTCTGAATGTTGAGAGGCTAGTGAAGAAGATGAAGTTTCAGATCCAATTCTTGTACCTCCTTGATTGCCTTCAGGGTGTGTTTCCAACTAGGCATTGTTTGAGATACTCATATTTGGGGGGTGAGAACTAGAGGTGGCTACTTTTGAACTTTTGGTCTGTTATCTGGGAGTTTATTTGGGATGGGAAAATCTGTTTTCACATCAGTAGTCAGGTTTTGAACAGAAATAACACCCTTGCTGTTTAACAAGCGATCAAACCCTATGGACATTTGCATTCGCTGAAGAGCATTACAACTTGATTATTTTTAAATTTTTGAAACATAAAACGAAAAATCACCCCGAATATGATCTTTAGAGAGCTTGTGAAACTAAGCTGAAAACAACTTATGTGAAATTGGGCTATCACAAGCTTATAAGTTCTTCAAATATTTACACAAGTACTTATGTCATAAGTTAACTCCAAATAAACTTCTAAAACGGCCTCTAATTGGTGCACTAGAAGCAAAACAGAGTGTATAAAATTCAAGTTTAGCAAGATGTGCTAGCTTTGTCTGAGTTCAAAGTAAGAGATTGTAAGAAATATGAGTTACTTGTAGTCTTCATGCTACACGAAAAGTTACATAATTAGCTGCTTTTGATCTTTATGGAGAAATAAGAGATTGTAAGTCATAGGATCAGGTTAAGGGATGAAATAGAGATATGTTTTGGATGTTCTTTGTGATAGAAAGGTAGCTATTAAGCTCCAAGGAAAATTGAACCATATAACCACAAGCTAATGTTCTGGTGGATGAGTGGAAATATGTGCAAAAGTTCGGTAATGAATGTGATAGACAAACATTAGGAGTAACAATAGCTGTTAAAAAGACGATACGTTTACTAGAGATAATTTGGCCATGTAAGGTAGATAAAGATATTAAAAAGTAAAATACTATGAACCAGGATCCTCTCCAATATGCATCTTTCCCCAACTGTAGAGGATCCAACTCGTTGTGAAAGACCCAAGTGAGAATTTGGTATTACAATTGAGAAAATGCTTTTAGTTCTTATTATTGTTCATGCGCTGTTGTGCATGTTTTGGACTGGTGTGGTTTTCCATGTTAATTGACGTTTTCTCATCTGTTTTTATGTATATTAAAATCTTATGCAACATGTTTTAAGATTATACATGCATCTCAGACATACGTTCTTATGTATGCAAATGTTTATGCTTTTCATTATCTACCAATAGAGTTGATATTATTTCCATTTCTCAAGAAATTTTCTACCTCATTAAGACTAATTTTCTTGTTTTTATTTATCCACACTCTTTTTGTTTAACAGCAGATGAGGAAATTCAATTTCAAGAGCCAGATCAAGCCTGGAGGTTCCAACTTAGTAAGAGCCAGATCAAGCCTGGAGACTCCAACTTAGTGTATGTTTGCTTTCAAATATAATTGTGAAGGGTAGATATTCTTGACTACAATTAATCATGTTGGTGTCTGGGCATTACTATTTTATGGATCTGACTTGGATCATCATGCCCCATCCTAATTTTAAGGGTAAAATTTTGGTGAGTTGAAATGTCATGAACGCTTGAAATATCATCAACATGCTGATCTTTGTCCTTTGGAGTATTAACTTAGATTTTCTTGTAATTTAGTAGTTAATGTTGATGTTCATTATTAGAAGGCTAATGGTGTATTTTACATCTGGGAATGTAGAAACTAATTTGTTAAACCATGCTGTGTATCTTATTTCTATTTCTATTGATCTGGTGACTTGTTTACATAAAAATATATTTATACTTGAGCTATGTAACATACTAAAAGTATTGAGCTAGAACTTTGCTGTTTATTAGTCCTACCCAGATTAGAGGATAAGTCCCTACAATTGTGCTTGGGGATATCAAAGTTATATTAAAAGAATGGTAATAATGCAAGTGGTGCTATATATTCATAAACATTATAACTTACATAGAATTGTAATCTATATATTCCCACTTGAGATTCATTTCTCTTGAACAAATGAAAGTTGAAACAAATTTATAAAGGTTATGACCAAAAGGACAATGCAGTTATTTTTCAGTGATGTCACTTTCCACTTGAGAATCATGACTACAATAAGAGAAGCACAATAGCTTCCAGCATTCTCTTTCCTTTCAACTATCCCTCTATAGCTTTTCATTTGCTTTTATACATTTAATTGCTACTATCAATATAGAAACAACGAACAGGGCTAGAAATGCATCCAGTTTCCATCACTGTCCTAAATAATGACCCTGTGCTACTACATAACTCCTGCAAAGTTGTCTGATATCAGTGTAACTGATCTAAATGTGTTTTCTTCTTTTCACCAAGGAATGGCTTGAACATCATAAGTATTCCAAGTCCTTCAACCAAATTAAGGAAGAAAAACACCATATGGGTGCCTGCAGTTAAATGCACAATAGTAAGATACCAAGTAATACATCTAGCAAAACAACAGAGACCTCTTATTATACCCATTTGGAAGGGCTTATTTACAGTTTATTTAGGTTTATGTTACGACATAAGTGGTTGTTTGAGTGTTAAGAAGTGCTAATAACAACTGATAATAACAACTTACTACTATATAAAAAGAGTTTAACCACATTCCCAAAATGGTTTATAAGTGCTTATATGACAATCACTTAATTGCTTTTGAATTTTTTCGATATATCTCAGGGGATATCCTAGTGCAGTGGTGATGTCTAGCTTTGTAATCTTAAATGATTATGTTCAAATAGAAATAAACAAAAATAGAAATAAACAAACAAATTAGTTGAGCATCCTACCTGGGAGGAAAGAAGCATCCATACGCTTTTGTGACCAAGTTAATCTGTATTGTGACCAATATCATAAGAAGAAAGTTAAAGGTTAATTTTAGTGTATCATAACAATAGTCAGAAATCATGTGTATCATAACTTATATTTAAGAAACACTTGTCAATTGCAAATGGATCAAAAAGGAGTGAGTAAAATACGTTAACTCTCTAGATATATTAATTGAAAGATCTAGTCAAGAAACAATCAAGTTTCAGAGGACCATATCATAAAGAAGATTGGCATGTAGTTATAAATTGGATAATTTATATTATAGATCATGTATGAAACCTGTACATTAATGTGAAAGTTCTATAGCAATATAATTTGAAATATTAATCCCTTTTAGAAATCTACATTCAAATTGTGCAAGAAAATAGATTCAAACTCACATTGTACCACCAGCAGCAGGGCCAATAGCTTTGAATAGAGACATAGCTGTCATAGAAATTCCATTAGCAGCCCCTCTTTGGTGTTGTTCCTGTTTTCCAAATCAATATGCCACAATTCCATCAAAAACTAACACCAAATTTTATGATAAAACAAAAGATAATGAATACAAAATAACATGTAACATTCTTTAATTTGAATACAAAGATAATGAATACACTTACCACTGCTCGGTTCTGTATAAGGAATAAACCTGTTGTAATGGTCACCTAGTCCATAAAAAAGGATACAATCAGTCAAATTTGGTTAAGTGAATCCATTGAATTTGTTTTAAACTCTCAATATTAGTCATAAATGGTTAAATAAACAAATGAAGAAATGCACTTACAGACACAATATTCTTGAGGATGGAAGCAGCACTAATGATTATGTACAATGTTATGCCTGACAACATTGCTATGAAGGGGTAACTTTGCAAAAGTGGTATAGAAAAAATCTGCACATGGAATAATAAAAACACATATTTCAAAAGACACTCAATGAAATGCAGAATTTCAATAATTACCACAATCAGATGAAACTAACCCCTGTGATTCGAGCAATGTTAACAGGTCCACAAGCTTTTTCCATATATTGGTATATTGTAAGTTGGTAGATAACAAGTGCTAGACCTGAGAATTTCACAAAATATCTATCATGTAATATGATAGGAATATAAAAATATATCTATGCAAACCATATAGTGATAAACAATTTTTTTTTTTATATACAAATCGTAAATTATACTTTTGACTCCTTAACTTATTTTTAGGTTTCAGTTTGGTCCTTTAAGTTTTTTTTCGTCATTTTGGTCTCCTAAAGTTTCAAATGTTAGACAATTTGGTCCTTTTTGTAACTTTTCTGTTTCAGCCCGTCAAATGTGATCTACGAGTCATTGCGTATCGGTGATTAGGCAAGTGACTCAGCACCAGGACATATCTAGGGTTACCGTTCGTTTTTTCGTTTCCTCATGCAAGTGTATAAAATTTAAATGCTATTTATGTGGATAGGAAGTTAGGAAGTAAAAAATTAAAAGCATTTATTATAGAGTCCAAATATGCACCTGTAATTGCAAGAACATTACCAACATCATCAGTTGTGAAGTTCAATCCCCCCAAATTTAGAGGACTAACAGACCACAAAGAGAAAACCTAAAGAAGGTAAGCAAGCATGAGATTCCAAAAAGCATATATATATAATGAGTTTCAATTTAACCTCATTAATTATAAACTTTACCTCTTGATAAGCAATATCATGAAGTGAGAAGACACAGTAAGCAATGATAGATGACATAAAGGGCCAATTCAGGAAGAGGTTTTCATTCTTTTGAACTATCTTCTCTTTGTCAACCTTGTTGCTTCCATTTTCTATAGCTTCAGCATCATCTATGGACTCATTGCTACCATTGTGCTTGTGAAGTGTTTCCTGCATGTAGTTTAAACAATTGTATTGAGTTATGAAATAGAAGCCATAAAACATATGATAAAACCGAAGATACATACCGGAATCCACAAGCAGGCAATAACTACTACAAATGAAACTCCTGATATTATGAAGCAAGGCAAGAAGTAAGGAAACCTGCAAAATGATTTGTTGTGAAAAATGGAAACTCGCATTTGATTAAAGGATGGACCGATAGAAAACAAGATGGGAACCATAGTTGAATCCTTAGTGTCTGTTTGGTATCAGAAAACATTTTCAGCTTTAAAAATTATTTTCACTATCTTTTGTATAGATGTTTGAAAACCAAAATGAAAAATAGATGATATTTTTGCAATTAAATGTGAAAACATAACATGAAATAGAAAATGTTTTCTAAACCAAACAAACCCTTGAGTTTTATAAAATTGAAAAGTAGGAAAAGTCCACTTACTTATCCCAAAAGGAACCCTTTGGAAAGATATTTGGATATTTCTCTGCTGGCTGTAAGAAGAAATTTCCGAAAGTATTAGAGAGATTAACGATGAATTTTCACATAACCTTTTGCCACTATCAGCACACACGCCGACACTGAAGAAAAGTTTAAAGATGCAAAATGTTAAAAAATTTACAAAAGACCATTTATTTGGTCATGGAAAATGAGTTAAATTTTTTTTTATCCTTCCAACTTCTCAATTGAATACAAAGTTTCAGGCATCAGAATGAAAATAGCACCTGAGCCAAATAGCCTCCCAATGCTGGTCCAATGATTAAGCCTGTTCCCCAAGCTGCACTGACCTAAAACCATAAAACCATATATCACAATTTCAATTATTATGATGGAATGCTGTATTGCTAAGAACTAAAAGAGGACATGGTTTTCAACTTCGGTTTGAATGGGCACAATTGCAGTCCTGATGCAGCTTCAAATGCATAAAAAAATATCGACGTTTTTGCTATAATTGTAGTTGCAGACTGTTTTTTAAAACCTTAGTAGTATATAAGAGTTGGCGAGACTTACTGTTGAGAGTCCTAGAGCTTGGTGCTCTTCTCGAAAAAGCTCAGTAGCATAAGCCTGTGAAATAGAAGAGTACTCTCAAATACGTAGATAAATTGAAATTTGAAAGAGATCGAGTCATTGAACCAGTTACGTATCCAGATGTACACATTCAAAAGTCCTAGTGCAATAGATGAAAAATTAGAATGCTAATGTTAATTAAAAACTTTACCTCCAAAAAATAAGATGTTAATTAAAAACTTGTAGTACCTTTACTGGTCCAATTGCACCATTTAAAGTTCCCAAAAGAAATCTTGTGATAACAGCCATCCAGAAACTTGTACTAAGGCCAAAAAGTGTGTTGAGAACGACACTGAAATCAAATGAAGACTATTTAAACGAATTCGTGTCTGTATTCTATTTACAACTTTGAAATATATCATAGTTATTTTCTACGATATCTTAAGAAAAGCATCAAATTCATTGACAGATATACTTACACCATGAAAACACCAATGATTATAACAGGTTTTCGACCATAGCGATCAGAAACCATTCCCCATAATACAGATGTCAAAGTTCTACCAAGCATGAATGATGATCCTACAACATTTTCAATCAACATCAATGAACAACTTATAACAATGATAAAAGACTTCAAAGAGTGGAAATATTAAAAATAATCTTACCTACATAGCCCGCATAGTAGCTAATATCAGCCTCGGATTTTGCAATTTTAAAATCCCTTACCTGAAAAATAAATGTTGCATCATCGAGGATTATATTATGTGCATCGGTCTAAAATCCTAACCAAATATTTTATTCTTAATATTTCACAAAAACGATACAATGCTGCATCATTGAGTATTTTATAATGTGCCGCAGTACAACATACAAAAAGGATACTCAAAAACTGATGTGCAAATTGAAGAGATTATGCAATTTTTAAATTCATTTTTAATTATAAATATAATTAAAAATAAAAAGGAAAATGAAAATGAAAATGAAATTGGAACACTCAAGAGAATCAAGATAGATAAACTCACCATGAAATAAAGGAATGGAAAAAGTGAGGATGCAGGAAGTGCTGAAAATGACAAAAGAAGAGAGACATATCAGAGAAGGACAAACTAGTTTCAACTGACTGAAGAATAATACATGAGAATTCATAAGCTTGATAATTATCATATATAAACAAATCCCTGCATTTCTTACTAGGGTACTTTTGTCTTTACTTTTATAGATTGATTAATTCATATTAGACTAGTTTACCTACAATGCAAGTTAAGTGGTTAGGTAGTTACAAACAGTTTCAAATTCTTTTACAGTAGTTAATTGACGGTTAGAAAATAATTATCTATCCGATGTAGGATTAGCAATTGGTGTCTGTATAAAAAGTTTGAGATCAATACAATAAACTGCAATCTCTGCATAATTCTCATTTTTCAGTTTTGTGTTAATTCCTTTTCTCTCTAATTGATTACACACCATCTTCACCTATACGTTGTGAGTGAAAAGCCACATACAAACCCACATTTTCTCTCTCTTTTTACAAACTCTTTCCTAAATAAAGGAAACTCAAATGTAAAGAATCTAAATTCTTCAATTAATCCGCACGAACTTTTTCAAGATCTTCTTCAAGAAGTAATCAAGAAAAGGAATGAACTCTGGTTACAAAAGCTAGTTCAATCCAAACTGAGAGATTAATACTCTTAACTCCGAGATTAGACTCGCTACATGCTCTACAGAATCTAAGCACTCAAAGATAATTAAAAGTCTTAATGAACAAAAAATGGAAGAAAGAAAATCAAATTGTTGAGAAGAATATGAAAACAAGAGATTGAAATATTGCTTACTTGAACATAACACAACCATCCATATGACCAAAAGATTTTTAATGGATACACCTTGGTTAAGCTCTTTTGCTTGTTCAACCTTACAACCAGGACAATCCTTATAGTATTGCTTCTTCTCCAACAATGGCTCTCTCATGTGCTCCTCACTCATGTTTCTATGACAGATTAATCAGAAAGAGAGATATATCAAAGGGAGAGCTACTATCACTTTTTTCTTTATGATACTACACCAACTGAAAAGAAGTGGTTGTGCAGATATTTATAGAGCTCATTGAGAAACTCTAGGAAGAACCAAATAAGTCTTATTCTCACGTGTTGAAATTTCATATATTTTGGTAAAATTGTGTGTCACAAGTGCTAAATATTGAGCTAACTAACCATTTGTATTGAATGATTTGTCTTGGTAAATTTCACGCGGAAAATTCATTAGTTTAGCAAAATAAAATCACATGTTTTAATTCAATCCACCAAACTATAATGTAGGACCTATGATCAAGAAGAATAAGTGAGGAGTATGAAGTTTGAACTCCGGCCGCCCTTCCATATATTATATGATGTCTCTGTTAATTGAACAATACTCACATGGATTACTAATCAATGTTATGTTAAAATTTACAACGTCTCCCCTAATTTAGAAGTCTCATAGTCAATTCCAAGTTATGAACCTGTAAACAATGGTTGACCAAGTTATACTTATCTCACGATCAAATTTTAGATTATCTAAATCGTATTATCCTAAAAAAAAACCCAAAGTCTTATAACACCAAAAACAGAAAAAGTTAAAACCCTTAATTACAGTCATTTAGTATCCCTAAACAAATTAATAAAAATATATATTAAAAAAATATATCATTTCAAAGTGTACTATGCTATCTCTTGAGAAGGTGAATGATATTTACAAAATTAAAATCCAAATAGATGGTTAAATCTGAATATCTATTTCTTTTACCCTTTTTGAAATAAATAAAGGTGACTCCTAAACTAACCAATAAGAATTAGCTACTTGAGTAAATTAGCAAGTGATATCCATAATTTTTTTTTTTTTCTACTTAGAAATTTATTTAGGTTGGTAACTTTTTACTAATTTTACTCACAATTTCTTAATGGTGGCCTGTATAAAACCATAAACTAATGTATCCGTGACGGCCAAGAAAAATATAGGACAAGAAGAAGTATCAAACTCGAATTGATTAGTCACGTGGCACATGCTTATATGTTATTGGCCTACTTGTAACTGGTGTGGGGTAGGGTGTTTTAGAAATCACTGAAGGGATCTTTCAAAATAAAATGTTATTAATAAGGTAAGGTTGCATACAAAGACTTAAATTGTTAATGCATATACCTTTTTTTTTTTTGACAAAATTTGATTGTTAATGCAGTTACTTGATGAGTCTTATTTTTTATTTTTTTTAATAGACGAGATGACAAAACCATCATAAACTCACACACACAAAGTAGAGATACTGGAGTTTGAACTCCAACCATGACGTATGGCCTAACAATTTTGATATTTTTGTCAGTTGAGCTATAACTTATGGGACTGATTAGTCTTATTTTAATCTTTAATAAATAAAGTTTGATCAATAATCAAATTCAGATTGTCTCGAATAAATTGATTTATAGTAAATTTTATTAAACATTTGAGTCTAATAATTGATTAAAGATAGTAATCCACCAATTCATTTCTAAGGTGTTTTTTTTTTTTTTTTAAGTTTACAAAATTTATTTTTAGGAAAAAAGTTTCTTAAAAAATAAAGATGAAAATTGTATTCTAAGATATTTAGAAGAAAAAAAATGTTTGCTTAACTTTATAATATTTTCAAGAACCATAATATATGAAAATATTTAAATAATAAAAAGTCGTATATTTTGTTTAAAAAAAAAAGTCGTATATTTCTTAGACAATGTTTAACCAAGTGAAGAGTCTCAAAATTAGATTATGTGCGTTTTCGTGAAGTAGAAGCTTAGTGAGAAATATCAATCCTCAATATGATAGTAGTAATTGAAAATACAATTGATTCACCAATTTTTTTTTTATAAAATACAATTCTGACAAAAATAAAAATAAAAATCAATTTTGATCAAAAGAGGGTAGGTCTGAACTTGGCCACACATTTTGTTGCTAAAATCAAATTTGAACACGGAAGTGAAACGACCAAGATACCACATGAGACACATTTATTGGATTCAGGACAGTACTTACTAGTTACTACTTACACCTTTGTCCCATAATAATAATGTTTTGTATTTTTTTTAATAATTGACTCATTTCACTTTTTTTCAATTATAATTTTAATTAATATTGAATATCAATATTTTTTTTTAAGGAGGATATCAATATATTTTATCACTCCATTACTATATTTTTCTTGTATCTACTTACTCATTTCACTTAAATTACTTTTATCACTTCTAATTTAATATATTTTACTTTACATTTATGATAATGGTAAATGCATCGATAATTAAAAAGAGCACTTAAAAATATTTTTCTCTCTCCTTCATTTATACTCCATCCGTCCCTTAATGTAACCCCCCTTTACATTTTTCACATTTCTTAAGAAAAGTTGTCAGTGTAATTAATGTGTCTGTTTTGTGTGTTAATATTATCAAATTGTCCTTTGTTTGTATGTGTATTAAATTTGACTTTTCAATTTTCAAGACAAGTTAGTAGTATTAATTAGGTGTGTGTTTATGAAAAAAAAATAATAAATGCATCTAGTAATTTGAAAAAGGGTTTACATTTAAAAACAAAATAAAATCAAATGGGTGGTTAGATATAGGGACGGAGGGAGTACCTTTTTTTAATAAGTGTGAGTTTAACAAATGACTCACTTAATTTAGGACGGAGGGAATAGCTAAAAGCTAGTAAAAAATAATAAAATTGTTTCATGAAAAATATAAGAATAATTGTAAAAATATTTTGTGTTAGCAAAAATTGATTTTGAATATTATTTTAAGAGGCAAAAATGAAATATATTACTAAACAAAATTAATTTAGTGAGTTAGATGTAAATTATTTTATGTTTGGATAAATTTAAATAAAAGTGACTGTTTTTTTTAAGGAAAAAGTGATTGTTATTTTAATTTATGTTGTTTGAATAGTTTGTTTACATAATATTTTAAACATATAATATTTATCAAAATGGGTTCTACTATGTATGTTTGATTTCAAATTTAGATATGACAAAATTGATTCATAGAATTGATTCTGATATGTTTGAATTTTTTAAGCAAAATTGATTTTACTTCCGAAATTTATTCAAACTTGAAGTTATAATTTATAGTTTTTTGACTTCAAACGTGACTTTTACGCTTAAATTTATTGTTCAAACTCACATTTACGCATATATAAACCAAACATACACCGTGTATTTAAAGTTATTTATAGGTTTTATAAAAAAAATGTAGATTTTTATGGGTTTTAATATTTTATAAAATTGACATATGTTTAAATTATGGCTTGATATTTCCTGTACTGGACGGGGCCAAGGCCCATTACCTTTGTGGACCGGGTCACTCCTGCTCGCTAATGCATGAATGAAGTATGATATAGACATGTTCTAAATCTATTGAATCAGGGCCGAGTCAGCTAATATGGACCGTCCAAATCGGATCCAAGGCTAGCTTGTCATTATAACATGCTCACACGTGTCGAGTGAGGACAATTTTGAGGGCTAGAAATCCTAGTTCATCACTATAAAGGTTAACTCACAGCATCCTTGCACACACTTTACTACCCTAAATACCGTGCATATTTGGCACATTCGTACTTGATCGTCGAAGTGTTTACAATATACACTCTCACGACCACCACCGCCCACCCCCCCTCTCGGAGAAAAAGGATATGCTACTGAACAAAGCTGGCGGCTCAAAGTCATCACCTCTCACAGATGTAAGATCTCAGGTCCTAACAGATCATTTCCAAATAGAAAGTGAATGCAGCAGGATTTGAAGCAGATTTAAATTGGAGTGGAGACATAAAGATAAAAGTACATCGGGTTAATGTTTAAGTTCTTAAATGCCCCAATTTCTTGGAGTTCAAGAAAGCAAACTGGTGCAGCTCTATCATCATACGAGACAGAATATATTGCAAAAACTTAGGCAGCATGTCAAGCTACTTGGCTTGAATCATTTCTGAAGAAATGAAAATGATGATAGATTACAAGAAACCAGTTAAGTTTGTGTTGACAAGTTGACAACAATTCTTCAAATAATTTGGCAAAGACTTCAATTGCACATTATAAGAACAAGTATATAAAGATAAAGTTTCACGCCCTTAAGGATCAAGTGAACAAAAGGAAGTTAGAATCCATGTATTGTTGCACATTTTTACAAGTGGCTGATGTCTTTACCAAACCATTAAAGGCAAAACTATTTCTAGAACTGAGGGAAATGCTATGTGTTCTGTTAATGGATAGTTTTGATTGAAGGGAAATGCTATTTCTCGTTTGTTACTTTCTCATTTGCTTTTCTTATTTGGTGTTGTTACAATCAATTTAACAATGACAAAACTAATAATGCACCTAGTTACCATCACTGTCCCTAATTAGAACAAAGTGATACATGATAACTCAAGCAAAGTTGATTAATTAATATTAATGTAAAAGATCTGAGTTTGTTTTCTTCATTTCACCAAGGAATGGTTTGAACAACAAAAGTATTCCAAGTGCTTCTACTAAATTCAGGAAAAAAAAGACCATTTGAGTGCCTGCAGTTAAATGAGCAATAGTTAGTTCCCAAGAAATACATCTAGCAAAAGAACCACATGTTCTTACCTATAATGTGAAAAGAAAATAAAAATGACATATAAAGCTAGATAAATGTTGACTGTTTATCCTTTCAAAAAAAAATGTTGACTGTTTATAGTTGAGTATCATACCCGGTAGGAAAGAAGCATCCATACGCTTCTGCGACCAAGTTAATCTGCATAAACAAAGGTCATAAAAAGAAGAAAATTCAGAATGATTTTTAATAGCATATCGTAGGTGTAGTAAAAAAGCATGTAGATTAAAATTTCTACTAATGAAGAAAAAAAATAAGATGAAGACTACTCACATTGTACCACCTGCAGCAGGTCCAATGGCTTTGAATAGAGACATCCCTGTCATAGAAAGGCCATTAGCTGCCCCTCTTTGGTGTTGTTCCTGTTTTCCAAATCAATATGTCACAATT
>Ga0099826_10001917_pt1 | contig 13032 bp, 10 predicted proteins | sample Mtrugardesep15_FD_76830 | JGI IMG/M metagenome (GOLD analysis project Ga0099826, IMG submission 76830) | Root nodule microbial communities of legume samples collected from California, USA - M. trunc garden sep15 | ecosystem: Host-associated > Plants > Roots > Nodule | place: USA: California... | reverse complement strand
TGAAATGACTACGGCTGAAAAAGAACTCGACCAAAATACCAATTTTGAATGGAATAGAATCCAAGAAAGTGGGCAGGAAGTGGAACCAATTTTTGGACCTGGATACACAGGATTGGTCAATCTAGGAAACAGGTAAAGTTGTTTCTTGTTGATCTCTGTTTGCTATAATGTACTTGTTTTTGTCATTTTATTAGTTCCTCGCTTATTTTTTCTTTCTTTCAGTTGTTATTTGGCAGCAACTATGCAAGCTGTATTTTCAGCACGATCTTTCTCTTCAAGGTTTGTTCATGCCTCTAATTTTTATCTGAACTGTTTCAGACCCTGTTTGCAGTTACTTATTATTGTTATGATTGCTTCTTAGGTACTATATAAACCACAGTCTAAAGAAGGCATTTGAGGAGGCTCCTGCTGATCCAACTGTGGACCTCAACACGCAGTTGTAAGAAACTATAATTCTTTAATATACTTCAATACTACTTCTATCCTTTTTCTGTTGGTCATGTTCTGTTGATGTAAATATGTATTTAGTTATCAACATAAATAACCCGCATCTATAAAGTAGTTATATATCATAGTAGAGCATTCTGTTTCATCCGTAAAAGAAATGTTTATTAATAATAGGTACTTCAAAACTGGATTTTGTTTTTCTAGATCAAAATTTGAAAAGGGGAATATATTAATTGTTCCTATTTTATTCTAGGACGAAACTTGCACATGGTTTACTGTCTGGCAAATATTCTGTTCCACAAGTTGAGGTATGTACCAGTATCCTCACCTATCTCTTGCAAGTTTGTTTCGACTCTTAAGTATTTTTATATCACATTATTTTTTCCAGAATGACGACAACAGAAATGTTGCAACCACCCCTACATCTGCGGTGAGCTTTCTAGAACTTTGCTGTCTAAATCTCCTTGCTAACTTGTCCGATCATGAATATTTAAGTTCTATATATTGAATTTTTATGATATGTATAGATTTAAGTTACATTCTTTTGAGAAAACTTCTCTTAGATTAGGTTTGTTATTTATAACTAAGTGAGTACATTCAAATCCCTTGATCACAGGGGTACAGAAACAAATTTCTCAGTTAGCAACATTGTTATACTTGTGTTTTTTAGGAGGGATTATATACTGTACCAGTTTAGGAAATGAATTTTTGTTGTAGGCTGAGATTTGATCACAATCGTTTGAGTATGCTGCAATTGTTTTGGTTAAAAACTTTAAGTGTCACTTGATAAAATAACAGATTTATGCCATTAACTATTCTCACCTTCTCATATATCTATGTTTCATCTTACCGTTTCTTTTGTTTTAATTTTTTCCCATGACCATTTTTTGTCTCCCATCTTCAAATACTAGGAGCAAGAAGGGATACCACCGCGTATGTTCAAAACTTTAGTTGCTGCCAGCCATCCGGAATTTTCTACTATGCGACAACAGGTATCTTCACCAACTTTTTATTTCCTCAACATGAATTATAGGTGAAAGTAAAGCATGATATTATATTTCATTTGATAAGTCGATGTCCATAGTTTTTGTGAATTCAATTGGAAATGTAGCCTTAGTAAATAGCCACCTGACCCCACAAACCGGTGGAAGATCAGATATAATATCAATTGAAGCTGGAAGCATGTTTGTCATTGATTCATTTGGTTTACTTACAATTATTATCATAAAATTTATGGCCTTCTAATATTTGCTTTTGGTTTCTAGTAGGTGTGTAATAGATAATTATAAATGTTATATTTAGAGACCACATTTCTTTGCTATCTTCTAACCGTTTGATTGCAACTTGATGTTAGGATGCTTTAGAATTTTTCCTTCATTTTCTTGACCAAGTGGAACGTGCTAATGCTGGGAAAACTGAACTGGATCCCGCAAGGAGTTTCAAGTTTGGTGTTGAAGATCGTATCTTGTGTTCATCGGGAAAAGTTGCATACAATAGAAGGAATGACTACATTCTTTCTCTGAATATCCCATTGCATGAAGCAACTAACAAAGGTCGGATTTTTTGTCATAAATTTGGACAAACTGAGAAATCTTAGGGTCTTGTATTTAATTCTTACATATTTGTTTCTTGAGAAATTTCAGAAGAATTGGAATTGTTTCACAAGCTGAAAGCAGAGAAACTTTCTGAGGGAAAAGAAGTGTAAGTTCAAATGTCTAGGAATCTGAAAATTTCTTTCATTTGCACCCATCTAAGCTTTGCTTATTATATTATTTATTTGTTGTGATAGGTCCGGTGATGAGGTTGTACGTCCAAGGGTGCCTTTAGAAGCTTGCCTTGCAAGCTTCTCAGGTCCAGAGGAGATACATGATTTTTACAGCACTGCTTTGCAAACGAAGACAACAGCAGTAAAGTAAGCAATCTCCTGAAAGTTGTGTTAAATTATAATGCCGTACATGGTGGTTCATATTTGAAATAGGTCAATTTTTGGTTTCATGAGAAATGTATGGTTTGTTTAGTTTAGTGTGTGTAAATGTTCTGTTTTCTATTTTTTGTTTTTACTTTCAATAAAATTGTAAGTTTGGCTTATATGGTTTAAGCAAATGTTCTGTTTTCTCTTTTGATTACAAAATTGCTACATTATTTTTATTCTGTTTTTGTTTTCAATGTTTTGTATTGGAAAAATGAAAATATAAACAGTTTTCTCAAACCAAAGAGGTTCTGTCTATCAAAGCCATTGTCTTGAGCGAGTAGATGATAACCAAGTGCAGCATTTCTTTACTTGAAACCTTCTATTAAATTAAATTACCATTTTGATGCTAAAACACAATATAACCTGTAGGTCGGCTGGTCTGACATCATTTCCGGATTATCTGGTGTTGCACATGCGCAAATTTGTTATGGAGGAGGGATGGGTACCCAAAAAACTCGGTACTTGTTATAGTCACTAAATCTATTCTTTCAGATTATTCTTATTCTATATCTTTATTATTAAGAACTTTTGTTCTTTCAGATGTATATGTTGACGTTCCGGATATCATAGATATCAGTCACATGCGTAGCAAAGGTCATCAACCTGGGGAAGAGCTTCTACCAGATGGGGGTACGTAGGTTTTTTGTTAGTTCTGAAGATAATAAAGATTCAATTTGGGTCGCTTAGTTCTTAACAGACATATGTATGTGTAATAACATTTTTCATATGTCGGTTCTCTACCGTCTCACAAATTCAGTTTGCTCGATTGAGACGTCAAGAGACCAATTTTTTAAGGATGGTTGCTTAGGTTGATAATATACTTTTATGTTTTCCACATATGCTTCAAATCCAGCAAAATGATTTTTGACATCCTCCCTTTTAATCTGTTTGCAACTGAACCGTGTTCACTTCGTATATCTACATAGTATAAAACTAAGAGCACTGTTGACCTTTTGATGTAAAGGGTATTTTGATAACTGCAAATTCTGATTGTTATCAGTTTCTGCGAGTCTTATTATCCTATGTTATGTGGGCTAATGCCTTTTCAGCTTAACAATTGAATATTTTTAGCTGGATTGAAGTTTTAATTTTTTATGTTGGAATCTGTTTTCTGTGTTGCACAGTACCCGTTGAGGATGATTCAGAAATACTTTTAGCCAATGAAGACATTGTTTCACAGCTGGTTTCTATGGGCTTTAACCAGATTCACTGTCAAAAAGCTGCTATAAATACATCAAATGCTGGAGTAGAAGAGGCAATGACTTGGTTACTAGCTCACATGGAGGATCCAGGTTTCTCATTGTTTTATCAAGCAAAATAGTTCTGTATATCTAGGTACCTGTATATGCCGGAAATAATGATGTATATTTGTCTATTAGATATTGACGCTCCCATTTCGAGAGGGCGTGGCTCTGAAAGTGTTGACCAGTCAAAAGTTGATATGCTACTTTCATTTGGATTTCAAGATGACGTTGCTCGAAAGGCACTAATTGTATCGGTAATTTTGTTTTTTAACACTTTCACATTTCTCTCAAGTATGTCCGGTTTGGCTGGATACATTGTCCATAAATGTCTTTAAGTTGACTATGTTAATGGAATATTTGCTCTGCAGGGTGGTGACATTGAGAAAGCAACGGACTGGATCTTCAGCAATCCCGATGCATCCGTTTCCAACATGGATGCTACTGCATCAAACACTACATCTGGTCCAAGTGATGCCGACTTACCCGATGGAGGAGGAAGTGAGTTTGCTTTCACATCTTAGATTTTTAATTACTTATGTTATTGATGATTATCTATCATTAATAATCCAAAAATACGATGATACTTGTCTTCGTTAATGTTATGATATTTTATTCAAACTTATAGGGTTGTTGATGGTTATTCCCGAAGAATGGACAAGTTTTCATATCAACTTTATTACTTCGACAAATGGTTATGAATTTTTCTCTTTTTGGTTTTCCACAGGATATCGACTAATGGGAATTGTTAGCCACATTGGAACCTCAACACACTGTGGTCACTATGTTGCACACATCTTGAAAGATGGTAGATGGGTTATTTTTAACGACAACAAGGTAGGGGCTTCCATTAATCCGCCCAAGGACATGGGCTATCTTTACTTTTTCGAGAGGCTTTGACTCTTGAATTAGATTGTGTCAAGACTTGAACTCTAAACATTTCAACTTTGTAAAGAGGCACACTGTGTTCTAAAATGGCGCAACCAGCTTGTGCTGATGGGATACATTTGCTTCCTTTGTCTTGGTTGCTTGTTAAACAGGCCCTCATTGGCTGTCTCAACATTTTTTTGGGTTTGCCAGTAATACACCATTTTAGGAACCGAGAATGTGATCTTTATAGAAACAAAATGAAATTGCAATTCTGGTATTAATAGGTCTTTTTTATGATAGAACATTATCACTTGGTTTGGTTTATATGGCGCGACCTCATCTATAAATCGAAGTCACCAATTGGTTGGGAGAAGACACTAAAGATAACAATTCACTCAAGAGAAAAGTGAGTAATGTCATTGTTGATAATCAATGATGAATATTACATGCACATACATAATGATACATGAGTGGTTAAAATATCAACCCTTGATACTCCACTTTACCAACTATTTACTAGTTAAAGATTCAATTTTTTTTTTTTTTACTATTCGAAGTATTCAACGTTGTCTTTTTTATTCTACCTCACTTGAAATGGATATCGACTTAATAAATTCATCAAACTCTTTAACCAACAAAACCAAACCGAACTGAACTAAGCCAAGTTGCTGAAATGGTTTGGGAAAACCGAAGCGTTTAAAGTGAAAGTAATCAAACTAAACCAAAGTTATGGTTCGATTAACCATTTGTTTATCTATTAACCGAACCAAAACAAATATTTTTTGTTCAATGAATAAAACCACTTTTATTAAAAAAATACACGAGATAGTCTAATACTCTTTTAAAAAAAACAATGACTAATACTCAGTTGAGTTGACTATTGCCTTAACGTCTTGACTAGTCATTTCTCTAACCAGAAAATGTTGACTATTGTCTTGACTATTTAAAAAAATAAAAAGACTAATCTTCATAAAGAAATTTTAAATGACACGCAATTTGAAATGGAGAATGAGGGATAACATTTTCTAATTCTTTCATTGTCACGCCTGGATCATGTTTATAAATCATTGGGTTAAATATGTTTATGGTCTTTATAAATATACCAATTTTTCGTTTTAATCCTTCTAAAATTTTCCTTCAACTTTAGTCCCTATAAAATTTTTCATTTTCACTTTTGGTCGCTCTTTTAAAGTAAACTCATATGTAGAATTCATATTTTTCAATAAATTTTTGCAAGAAAATGCATAATATTATAAGATTCTCTCCCAAAAAAAATTAGAATTTTTTAACAAAACATGAATTTAATATGAATTTTTATATTTTTTACTATTAAAAATTTATATTTAATTTATGTTTTGTTAAAAAAATTTAATTTTTTTTGGGAATGATTTTTGCAATATTCTACACATATACAATTTCATTAAAAAAAAATACTAAAATTAACTTAAAAATAGAGACTAAAAGTAGTCATTGAAAATTTTATAGGGACAAAAAGTTGAAGGAAAATTTTAAAGGGATTAAAATGAAAAGTTGGTATTTTCATAGGGACCAAAAACATATTTAACTCTAAATTATTTATTAATTTTTTAGAAGTAAAAACTGATCTATGCTTGTTTGGATTTGTGATTACGTAGTAGTGTTTATTCTAACAATAAAATTTATATACATCTAATTGTATTCATCATATTGATATAGATATAGATATACATATTTGATCAAATATTATAAAAAATAACTTAATAACACAACATGTTAGTACATTTTTTTACTGTAATAAACTATTAGTGCATGATTAGTCTAATTTTGTACCGAATCACATTTCTTAGAAAGTAATTTGTTTTCCTTAAATTTTATTTGTTAACATATAGACTATTAAACCATGTTTAGGAGTTGAGTTTTAGAGAGGGAGAAGACTTATTTTTTATTTCTAAATTAAAAAAATTATATAATGTTTCTAAATCAATTAAAATAGTGATTGAAATATCGTAAAATTATCATGCCATCCCTTCAAATTTTTAAAATCTTATATATGTCTAGCCAAAAACTAACTCCCAATCATATTCATACCCTTAGTTTATAATATATGATGTTTCTTGTGCTCATACAAGACAATGAGTCAATTGATGAAATGGCTGGCATCAGTAATCATGAGTTTAGCTTGTGAAATTCATGGATAACTAACTAGTACACAATGAGATAACCAGCTAAAAAGAGCTTAGAACGTTTGAAAGATTTGTGAGAATTCAATTAGAAAAGTATAAAAAGTCAATTTCAATGGTAATAATAGCGATAGTTTGAACTGCTAAAGAAACTACCAGAGCATTTTATATCGAACACAATCCAAAGCCAATGAAAAGTATTTGAGACAGAAAAAATCGTATATGTAAGATTTGCTGAAGCAGAACTAACTGATTATGCAGCCAAATGACTGTCGTGGCCGAGGGTATTGTATTTCGTCTACTTCAAGTGATGGAACATCAGTGGGCCATTTCAGCTCGAAGTTCATCAGCTTCTTTGGCACTACAACCTCCGCAATCTCTGAAATCGATCTCTCCATCCGTGGCTCCTTTGCCAATGCTCTTTGGATAATAGCCTCAACCCTGGATTTATCATCATCAACATCCACTGCCTTGCCCTTGCCCTTGGCCAGACTTGTTTCTTCTACATCGTTTTTATCAGATGTATCGGGACCATTACCTCGTTCCCACTTGCCACTGTTATTTCATCATCAGGCAACTCCTCCGCCTGCACCAACACTTGCACCGGACAAGTCTTCTTCTTTCTCATGTCCTGTACTTGCTTGATTAACCCAGTCCACTCTTCGTCTTCATCTTCTTCGGGTGTTCCAGCTTCCTTGATTTCCTCTTGGGGTACTGCCGCAACTTTACTTGTAGTGGAGCGAGTTCCTGATTCAGTGGTCTCAATCTGGATGTTCAATCTATTGCAAAGATCAACCATTTTCTTCACACATTCTTTCATCTGCCCCTAGAAGAACATATAAAAAAACTCTAGCATAATTTGTACGTGTCATTACTATAATTTTTATGGTATAATGGCCTAATTATGTCACTGATTCTGGAAATATCTGTTTCATACACCTAAACTCAAATAATTTTGCTCTTAATGTCTTTTGAGAAATATAGAGATACTATTAGACATAACATGCCATGCACTTAAGTTTTCAATCAACATACCTGAAGGCCAATTTTGCTCTTAATGTCTTTTGCAATTTCGCTATACTTTGAGGGATATTCGGTTTTGGCAGCTGCCAGAAAAGCGGAGATTGCAATTTGAGAAGGCATGTAGTGAGCAAAGGTGTGCTCTGCAGAATGAGAAGAGAAAAATTCCAATGAATATTAGTATATATTCTCCAAGCATGACTGTTGGACAAAACATAGAAATAGCAAATCATAATGAGCTTGAAGTATGAAATCATTAATGCATAGAAAATTCTATTTACCTCCTTGAGCTTGAACTATGATCTCATTAATGCTACGGCGTTTAAAACCACAGAATTTTTTGAAATAAGGGTAATAGTAGTTCAGAAAGCAGAAGGCAGTCACTGATCTCATTGCCCATTGAAGTTCTTGGAGAATGAGAAGCTCCATTCTCATTACCATCGGAGGAGTTATCCTCACATTCATGTCCCTCTGTGCAACCAATAAGTTCATTTAGTGAATTGAAAAACAATGCTCTATAACATATTCATCGGAATACAAATATATTTAGTTTTAGGAACCCAAATGTTTCTTTTCCATTGTCTCTTAGGGAAAAACCAATCACAACTTCAATAATTAGTATAACTAAAGTCACATCTCTGCATAGACAGGAAGGATTGATCCTATAACTAACATTAACTCAGTAATATTACTACTAATCTATGTAAATTTAACAATTCAATAAAAAAATTGTACCTAATACTTCAATGCAGTAGTACGTGGAATGAAAGCATTTCCACATTCTAAAGAAAAAGAGCTTAACAGTGCAGCCATTACTTCAGAATTTAACAATTCAAGCAAAATTTTATATCAGACCTAACAAAACCGAATCTCCTAATTTCGAAGACAACTAAAGATTTAACAATTGGCTCAGTCTGTAAGAACTACGTATTGTACGAGTACCAGTTCTCCATACTTTCACGAACTCCTATACAACCATAAATTAGAGTTTAGAAAATTAGTGTTGTTGTTGAGTAGTTATATACACTTTATCGATTTTTAGTCTTCCATGAGAGTCTAAAAACAGATAAATGTTTGAGATCACTAAATTTTAAAATTCTACAACGATTTAATAGCGATAGCAAACATATTTAACCATAACTTAAAATTCAGAGTAAATTGGCACATACATATAGGTTTTCCAAAAACCGATCAACTGAGAAGGAATTTGTCCTCATCTTGGCAGATATGGTGAGACAAGAGACAGCGATCAAACGAACTCTTTCAGTCTCAGTACGACCTTCAACGTCCTTATGAAAACGAAAGAGAGTTTTCAGTTTCAACACAGAAATAATTCAAAGAAAAAGATACATATAGGAACAATATTACCTCCAGATTCAATTTGTGCTGCGATAAGAAGCGATCAAAATAGTTCATAGCAAGGTACGGAATAAATGAATCAGGATCATCACTCCTCGAGAGCTGAATGTAACAAAAAATCAGCACAACAACGATATGATTCGGAAATGAAATCAACAACAAATTAAAAAGGAAAATTAATCAAGTTAACTACAAATTGAAATTGAACACAAACAATTATAACAGAATAAACAAATTTCTCGTGAAACACAAAGTAAATCTGAAATTGAACTTCAAACAAGAAATCATCAAAGAAAACAGAGTGCGTAAAGAATCTAACAACTGAGGAACGAGAATTTTCTCAATAAACAACAGGTTCATGAATCGATCATGAATGTAAGTTTCCATGGAAGAAATCATCAAAAACTGAAATCAACAAAAAAACGAAAACGAAAACGAAGGAATGAGAATTTTCTCACGAATCGAGCATGCATTTAAATTAAAATTGAACAGAAAATATGAACGAAGAAACAGAATAAATAAATTTCTCATGAAACACAAAGCAGGAGAAGAATCTGACACCACGAAACAGATTCAACTCAACAAAATCAACGAAAACAAAGCTTCAAATCATGAATCGACGATGAAATTCAAGAAAACGAAGCTCGAAATGATGACTGACCTTGGCGATTATAGAAACAGCAAGGTTGCGAAAAAGAATGGTACGAGGGACTGTGAAGAAGTCTGTTACAGCGATGAATTCTGATTCGACGTCGAAGTAGTTCTTCATGATTTCAAGTTCTCTCCTAGTAGGAATTGGAAATTCAGGTTCGGAATCATCCATTGTTGAAAGAGAGGGAAAATCTGCAGTGTTTTTGGGTTTCTCTTTTTCTCTCTCTAGTTAGTTACTGAGTTTCTCTCTCTAGTCTGTTATTTCATGTTAACGGAATTGGAGGGAAAACTTTTGAACTTTGCGAATTGCGAACTAAATTGTTTGTATATATTGTGATGTGATGTGATTGTGATGATGATGTGATATAATCACCTTTTTTTAATTGAAAGGAGAATATTTGCAAATTACATATTAGTTTTTCTTTCACATGTTTTAAGACCTAAGACAATGTTTACAAACATAATAATGTGGAACAATTAGCATATAAAATTCTAAATAATTGCAAATTTTGAGGGATCAATTTGTAATTTTATAAAAAATATAGGTGCCAATTTTCAATTTTTAGAAATTTACAGGGGTCAATTTGACAAAAAAAAAGGGGATAACTTAGCAGATTTTGGAAAAAGATAAAAACGAAGGAATTTGAAATTCCTAATTTTTAGGAAACTTCATTTTGAAAATTATAAAAGAAAAACATTAAAAAAAAAAAGAAATTTACATGAATGAATTGAATTCCTTCAAAAAATTACATTACTCCAACCAAAACATTCTCTTATCCAAACATACTCTAGATCCCGTGGTTTCGAGTTCAAGGTCAACTAATGCCTTCATAATGAGGTGAATATAAATAAGTTACAATTCCTTCCATTTACCCACCATCTATTTAATATCAATTTATAAAAGACACAATCTATATATCTTATAAATAAATAGCGGATAAATGGAGAAAACTCGTATTCAATGTAAAATATTCTGTAATTACTCTTTGAACTCGAATGCATTCCTTATCTTGGCCTGGAGCACTATCACTTCACCCTTAATTTCTAATATAAAAATAAGGCATATAACTTGATCCTTTAAGTATGCTGATGAATTCGATACATAGTCGATACTTAGAAATAAACCACTTGTTTTAAAAGGTCAGCTCATAAAGTAGATATGGATAGGATACCTTAGGCAAACAATATAAAACTTAAGAATGTTATTTGCAAAATATAAATTTAATTTTAGGATTTCACTAGGTTTCTTTTTAAAGGATAGGAGAGGATAGGATAGGATATAACTAGTTCCCACTGGCATTATGAATAAACTTTATATATAAACCTAATTATATATACATCGTTGTATAAATATTTGCACAAATACACAATAGTGAGATATAATTAAGGTCTGCAAAACACTTAAAAGGTCTGCGTAGATTTTTTTATACTATTATTACATCATGAATCTATTTTTATACCAAATTATATTTCCTAAATAGTAATTTTTTCCCTTAAATTAACATTTAAACTCATAAGGCAATGTGTAAATCGACATGGTGGCTGGTATATTAATTTCCTAATTATGGTTAACTTAACTAGTCCACGATGAGATAACACCTGAAAAGATCGTAGAACATTTGAAAGAGTTTAGAATCCTCATTTGGAAGAATTGAATTATCAAAGTATCAAAAGTCAATTTAAAGAGTAACAATAGCAATAGTTTGAACTACACAAGAAACTAGCAGAACATTTCGAACTAGACACAATCTAAAGCCAAATCCTAGACCACAAAACAAAATGAAGAGTATTTGCATAAGCAGAATTAAATGATGTTGCAGGCACAACCTATTGGGCGTTCTCCCTCCCTTCTCCTAAAGCCTATAGTTGTGGGCGTGTTTGCTGCACTTTTTTGTTTATCTAGTGGGGGAACTTCAGTGACCCACTTCAGCTCAAAGTTCATTAGCACCTCTGGTGCTACAGCCTCCACAATGTATCCCCCAACCTGCAGCTGTGGCTTCTCACCCATATCTGCCTTGCCGGCCTTCGTCATTGCTCGTCGGATTATAGCCTCAATCCTCGCCTTATCATCAACAATTGTTTGTTACATTCATTGCCTCCCCCTTGCCCTTGACCAGTCTTTGTTTTTCTGCCTCAGTCTTCTCTGTCACTTCATCATTAGAAGCAGATAATCCCTCCTCCTGCACTGGCATCTGCATCTGAGAAGTATCAGTCACTTCTCTTATTTCATCATCAGATTTCTTAAGCAACTGCACTTAAGAAGTCTCAGTCACTTCTCTTATTTCATCATCAGATTTCTTAAGCAACTGCACCTGAGAAGTATCAGTCACTTCTCTTATTTCATCATCAGATTTCTCAGGCATCTGCACCTGAGAAGTCTCAGCCACTTTTCTTATCTCATCATCAGATTTCTCAGGCATCTGCACCTGAGAAGTCTCAGTCACTTCTCTTATTTCATCATTAGATTTCTTAAGCAACTGCACCTGAGAAGTATCAGTCACTTCTCTTATTTCATCATCAGATTTCTTAAGCAACTGCACTTGAGAAGTCTCAGTCACTTCTCTTATTTCATCATCAGATTTCTTAAGCAACTGCACCTGAGAAATCTCAGCCACTTCTCTTATTTCATCATCAGATTTCTCAGGCATCTGCACCTGAGAAGTCTCAGCCACTTCTCTTATCTCATCATCAGATTTCTCAGGCATCTGCACCTGAGAAGTCTCAGTCACTTCTCTTATCTCATCATCAGATTTCTCAGGCATCTGCACCTGAGAAGTCTCAGCCACTTCTCTTATCTCATCATCAGATTTCTCAGGCATCTGCACCTGAGAAGTCTCAGCCACTTCTCTTATCTCATCATTAGATTTCTTAAGCAACTGCACCTGAGAAGTCTCAGTCACTTCTCTTATTTCATCATCAGATTTCTTAAGCATCTGCACCTGAGAAGTCTCAGTCACTTCTCTTGTTTCATCATCAGATTTCTCAGACTTATTGACTGTGCCCCGTTTTCTTGGGATAATGAAAATTCGAATAATGAATAGATGGTTCAGTAATAAACAATGTCCACGCCAAATGTCAGCTATTGATATTTATGATTGACACTAACATCTTTTGGAATTGAAAACGTCATAATGCATTACAAAGTATTATGCAGTAATTGTTTTTATGGCTGTAATGAATATGAAATATTACCAATAGAAGACTATGGTCAATGCCATTTAAAACTCTTAACTATATAAGTTGTATCTTGGTTGTGAGAATACAACTCTTCTGTTCTTTTAGTGTAATGTATATTGATGATTAAAGTTCAAAC
>Ga0099826_10001916_pt1 | contig 13036 bp, 7 predicted proteins | sample Mtrugardesep15_FD_76830 | JGI IMG/M metagenome (GOLD analysis project Ga0099826, IMG submission 76830) | Root nodule microbial communities of legume samples collected from California, USA - M. trunc garden sep15 | ecosystem: Host-associated > Plants > Roots > Nodule | place: USA: California... | reverse complement strand
GAATATGGGAAAAAACAGTTATGAAAGTCGAGCTTCATCTTCAAGCTCCAAGTTTAATGGTGTTGTGAGAGTGCTTGAATGTTGGTGTCCTAGAATTTGTGCTGTTAGAAAATCCAATACTTCAAAAAACCAAGGAAGGTCATTCTATGCTTGCCCTCTGCCAAAGGTTTGCTTAACTATTAAACGTGTGTAAAGTTCTAATGAAAAGAGGTTGAAGATGATTGAGAAATGTAATCTTTCTATAATAATATTACCATCAAATTAGTCATTGAATTATTTCTCAATCTATCAAATAGATTCGTACGTTATATTAAAAAACCATCAAATAAGTCTCTGAATTGTTTAATCAGATATCAAATAGATCCTTGCGTTAAATTAAAAAATCATCAAACATATTGGTATGATAAACATGCACCTAGTGTCAACAAATCTTAACTGTGTGTGTACACAATAAATTCATTAAGATGAAGAGAATATGATTACAAAGAGCTAGGAGGATTAGAGATCCTCCTTATAAAATAAGAATCGAAAAGAGCACAAAGGCAACAAGAAATATCAATGAAGTAAAGCTTCCCAATCTCTTAACATTTATCGAAGATTAACCCTTGTAAAAATGACAATGGGCTTTACACCTAGTAGTGGCAAAACAGTTGATGTTGTCCAAAATGAGCTACAAGTGAGAAATTTCAAATTACAAATTACAAACAGTCCAAAACACAACACCATTGAGAATCGCCGGAGATGATGATGATTTTGGAGGGGTGAGAATGGAGAAAGTTTTAGCGGGAAGGAGAAGGGTCAAGGACGTTTTTGATGTTTCTGACTGAAATGTGAAGAAGGAGGTATGGGTGATGCAAGGGCAAAATGGGAAAAGTAGAAGGAAAAAAATAAACTGAAAAGTGAAAACTAAACTTTTTCCAATTCAATCAAATTAGTCCTTAAATACGTGGCTTCCTTCTTGCCACGTGTACAAGACAACACAACATACAAGGCGACAGATCAGCATGGCTAACGGATCACTTGGATGGAGAGACTTTTTTGATGGACGTCTGTCAAATTCAAGAACTAAGTTGATATTTCGCATAATTGAGGGATGAATTTGGCCGACCCTTAAAAATTCAGGGATAAATTTGATGGTTCACTCAATTTTATTATTAAAAAGTCCAAACCAATTTTATTTTGCTTACTTTTCATTATTGTTATCTATCAAAACAAAACCTTTTTTATTCAATTAAGTCATAAATATTATTCAAAAGTATAATGCGATCCTCAAGTTCAACACTTAATCTTACTGTTTTAATTTTACAATTTACACAATTTCATACACTTGCAAAAAACCAGCATCGGTAAGGAAGTCATTTTCAGCCTAAGGCCCTTAAAATGTCTGGCTGATACCATGATTGCAATATAAATTTATAGAGAAAAAGAGAGAAGGCACCTAACAAAAGGATGACATAGCTCCAATACACCCTCTCACCTTTTACACTGGTGCACGATTATAAATGGTAGGTGGCCACCCTATTGATAAACTAGATTTTTTTTTTCTTTCTATTGAGTTTATCACATTCTTATAAAATAGACTTTTAAGGATTTTTTTAATATAAAAAAAAAATTATTGAGAATAAATAGAGATAATATAAGTGGTACTAGATCCACAACCATAGATAAAGTACAAGTAATACTCTAGTCGTTAAAAAACTAGACTTATAAGATGTGAGATATGTTTCTTTATAAACTGATTTCAAGATTTATCTTCACTTAATTACATCTAATCGGTCCCATAAAAAAAAATGAGATATTGATGTTTTTGTTACAAATATTTATAATTAAAAACTAGTAATATTTATGATATTAAAACTGTATCATTCTAGCTCATAAAATAATTATTCAACGATCAATAAACTTGCATTTTTTTATTTATAAAAAAGTATAGATCTCATCTTAGAACTGGGCTTAATATAAAACCTTTGATTTAAATATATGCCATGTGAAGTCTATTTCGTTGGCTAGCTTAAAAAATTGGTTCAATGTAAACGATATCGAATACATATATTTACAGTTTCCTAAGTTATTAATTATCTAACATTTATCCAAATAAGAAATGGACCATGTGATCCTAATGGACTACAAATTTATATGAGAATATTTTTTTTTGACTTAGTTGATCTAAATTGTTACGAAAACAATAAACATAGGATGGAAAAAAATGTATATTTAAGGGCATCACCTAGAGCTTCAATTCCACACAACACAAGCTTGAGAGCTAACAATGGCTTCCACCACCATAAAATTTGCGCTTTTCTTAGCCTTGACACTCCTCTTCTTACAAGCCGTATTTTCGGTTACCCCATTGCATTTTCAACACCCACTTGACCCTTTAACCAAAGAAGAGTATTCTCTTGTCCAAACAATAGTTGTGCACAAATATCCTACCTCAAAGAACAAAGTAGCTTTTCACTATATTGGCTTAGATGAACCTGAAAAAGATGCTATTCACAAATGGGAATCTTCCAAACCAAGTGTTATAACAATCCCTCGTAAAGCCTTTGTCATTGCTATCATCAATAACGTCGAAAGCCATGAGATAGTAATTGATTTAAGGTTGAAGAGCATTGTCTCTGACAATATTCACAAAGGGAATGGTTTCCCAACACTTTCGTTTGATGAACAAACCGTTGCGACAGGGCTTCCATTAAAATATCCTCCTTTCATTGCATCGATGAAAAAGAGGGGATTGAATATCTCTGAGGTAGTTTGTTCTACTTACACTATGGGGTGGTTTGGAGAAGAGAAAAGCAGTAGAACTGTGAGGTTAGAATGCTCAATGAAAGAAAACACTGCCAACGTATATGTTAGGCCTATTACCGGAATTACAATTGTTGTTGATCTTGAAGTTATGAAGATTGTTGAGTATCATGATAGAGTTATTGAAGCTGTGCCTACGGATGAGAACACAGAATTTAGGGCTTCACATCAGAGCCAACCATTCGGCCCTAAACAACACAGTCTTGCAACTCATCAACCTCAAGGTCCAGGCTTCAAGATCAATGGCCACAGTGTTAGGTAATTCTTTTTGGTTACATTAATTTGGTGGGTTTTATGTTATATATTTGAATTTAGAAAAATAACACCGTGGTTGACAACAAATAAAATAAAAAAAACACTGTATTTCAACACTTCATAATAATAATAATACTAGTAATTAATATTCTGCATTCTCTAACTCACTTTAATTTGAAACTTTCATTTTTATTGGTTAAAATCATTGATTTCAGCTAAATTTATATAAAATTCACATAATTTGATTGAGTTCATTTAATTTGATATTATCATTTTGTAACTACAGTTTAAAAATAACTTTAAAATGGTGGATGTCATCAGGCGTCACTATAAAAATAGTTTATATTTAAATAGAAAAATAGCTTGTGATTTAAGTTTTTTCATTGACTTGGACATGGTATTTTTGAGAAATTGACATAAGCTATTATATATATTTATTTATTTATGGATTTAGCTGGGCGAATTGGAAGTTACATATAGGATTTGATGTGCGAGCTGGAGTGATATTATCATTAGCTTCAATTTACGATCTTGAGAAGCACAAGTCTCGTCGTGTATTATACAAAGGGTACATTTCAGAGCTTTTCGTGCCATACCAAGATCCATCAGATGAGTTTTACTTTAAGACTTTCTTTGATGTCGGCGAGTATGGATTTGGTATGTCTACTGTGTCTTTGATACCCAACCGTGATTGTCCATCAAATGCTCAGTTCATTGATACATACATTCACTCTGCTGATGGTACCCCGATTCTCTTGAAGAATGCTATCTGTGTTTTTGAACAATATAACAATATCATGTGGCGTCACACTGAAACCGGCATTCCTAATGAATTCGTAAGACTCCTTAATTACTTATGATGTCAATTAATTACAACCGTCGGATCACTAATAATATTTGATTTTATTTTTTTTATTTTTTTTGAAGAAATTGATTTTAAAAAGTTATGTATTTAATACCAAAAATACATGTTCCAATGCAAAGTTACTATTTTAAACTTCTTAATATGTGGAAATTTGCACATGGTAGAAAAATTCATTTATCTTTAGAGTCAAACAAAAAGTCATTTGTGAGTAATGGAAGTCTAAAAAAAATAAAATTTACACCAATAATATATACAAATTAATATCTATTAATTATTAATAAACAATATACATAATGAGTTTTGACAGATTGAAGAATCTAGAACGGAAGTAAACTTGATAGTAAGGAGTATAGCTACTGTTGGCAACTATGACAATGTTGTAGATTGGGAGTTCAAAACAAGTGGTTCCATCAAGCCTGCGGTATGTATAGTTTCGAAAAAAATTGGTATCATCTATAGTTTGAATATTATTGATTAATTTTAGTTCTTTTCAATCATCGTATACTAGTATGATTTTTCTTGTGCTATGACTGATGGTTTTTTTAGGTGATGAGATTAATTTTTGTGCGGATAATGTAAATTTTTTTATTCAATCAAATCACACTATAGGGGAGCAAGTCTTCACAAAACCTCAAATTAAATTTTTTTTTTTTTTACTTTTTTACGTTAGCTTCTAAAGTATATCCATAAAATTTACATGATGAGATTTAATTAGTGTAAATTAGAAAAGCCACTTTTATTGAAAGAAAATCTACCAAAAACTGTATATTTATCATGTACTACATATATTTTAGAAAATCTACCGAAAACTATATATTATGGAATTTTAATACTACAAAATTAGTTCCCACTTTAATATAATGGAGTAATTGAATCGTAAGACACATGGTTTATATTTTTAACATCAAAGAGTCTTTGGTTCTATAAACTACGTATAATATAAAGAAAAAACAACAAAGACTAAGACATAAATAACGCAATATGTGTTTTTTTTTTTGAGAAAAAATAACGCAATATGTTTAACATGTGGTTTATATTTAGAATGATTGAATTTGTCTTCACCCCAATTAATAATGTTTCAATATTATTATATGGAGTATACAGATAGCACTTTCAGGTATACTGGAAATTAAGGGAACAAACATTGAGCACAAGGACGAGGTCAAGGAAGATCTACATGGTACATTGGTGTCAGCAAACAGCATTGGTATTTACCACGACCACTTATATATTTACTATCTTGACCTTGATATTGATGGTACAAACAACTCATTCGAGAAAACAAGTTTAAAGACGGTAAGAATCACTGATGGAAGTTCAAAGAGAAAGAGTTATTGGACCACTGAGACTCAAACTGCCAAGACTGAATCAGATGCAAAAATCACAATTGGACTTGCCCCAGGTGAACTTGCAATAGTGAATCCCAACAAAAAAACCGCAGTTGGAAACGACGTCGGATACCGTTTGATCCCAGCAATTCCATCTCATCCACTTTTAACTGAAGATGATTATCCACAAATACGCGGTGCTTTCACTAATTATAATGTTTAGGTCACACCTTATAATAGAACTGAAAAATGGGCTGGTGGACTCTATGTTGATCATAGCCATGGAGAAGATACTTTAGCTGTCTGGACCAAAAAGTATGATTGATTAATTTTTTTTATTTATTACTTGATCTAAGTAATATGATTATCATACTGATACTTAATGTGTATTGTGAATTAAAATGTCTGTTTGCAGGAATAGAGACATTGTGAACAAGGACATTGTGATGTGGCACGTAGTGGGAATTCATCATGTTCCAGCACAAGAAGATTTCCCCATAATGCCAATATTAAGCACTGCATTTGAGCTGAGGCCAACCAATTTCTTCGAGAGGAATCCAGTTCTTAAGACACTTTCTCCAAGAGATGTTACAAGGCCTGGTTGCCCCAAGTAAAAATCAATAAATTAACTAGCCTAGCATGTTGATGATTTGCATTAGCATGTGATTCAAGTTAAACCACACTGTTCTTTTGGGAAAAAGTGATTAATGTTGTTTGTTTATTCCATGTTCCATGTGGGAGAGTAATGACGTATATATGATAGATATATCATGTGTACCACGGTCAAGTACATATATTTCTATATGAATTAATAAATTATGATTTGCGTGCATGCTGATTATTTTTACTCAACCTCGTGTCCACGTTGTTACTTAATTAATCATTATCAACGAAATTGAATGGAGATTGTGTTGAACTCATGAATAAATGAAGTGAGTTACATTGTTATCAAATTGAGCACTTTTCCAACTAAGGCTCTATATTCTGAAACATTAGAGTAAATGGATTGTTATCAAGATGTAATTTGCTGCTCAGATTCATTGGTATACTAGAAGGTTTGCAGCCTAAGTAACCAATTTCAGTTTATGGCTGAGACTTAACGCTTGCTCATAGCTAGCCACTTCAATCCCAAAAAGACATAAGAACCCCAAAGGTCTTCAATGTCAAATGTTACATGTAACTCAGATTTTATGGCATTGCGTTCTTCTAAATTGCTCCCAGGTAATACTGTTGAAATATTTAATATTTACCAGAGATACCAAATTACATAGATACAAACTATAAAATACTGTTGAAATATTCATCCAACCCTTGAAAAATCGATTTGTGCAGCATCGACTTCATTGGACTGAGAGCTCTTATCTCCCTTCCTGCTGCTTTTGTTTTATAGATGAATACGTCTAGAGTGTACAAGAAGCACTGCTAACTCGCGAACAGAAAAAACAGTGATACAAAGGTCACCGACATACCGGAAAAACCCCAATACAAAAAACAGTCCTACACCCATCCTATTCCTAGAACCGAACCCATGACAGGAAGCAGAAAACAGAAAACTGCAGCTAAAAACAGAAGCTGATGCTGTTTTATACAAAACTGACAGCAAACCAAACCAAAAACCACAGGCACCGCATACCCCAGCCTCAGCCTCAAAAACTCAGCCTAACACAGCTCCTTTACTTTAACAAGCACTGTTTTGGATTCCAATTTCATTCATAAAACAAGAAGGCCGGCGAAGACGTCCTATTCAAGCACTACCACCAAGTCCTCCTCTTGGCAAAAAGAATTGTTGAAAATTCTATTGTTCCGTGCCCTCCAAAGTCCAAAGAGTCCACACGACCGCGTGCCATATCATCCTCAAACCTTTCCGAATCTTTTTATTATTCGAAACTCCATCCCAACACTCCCAAAGGAAAAAAATATCTGGTGGTATCACCTTAGAAAACCCCAACCATCTCATCACACCGTCCCACACCTTCATCGCAAAAGCACAATGAAGCATCAAATGATTTGCCGACTCGATCACCCCATCACACATCACACAATTTAAGGGAATCTCCGGAGATAAAACATTCCTATAAGAAAGATTGACCTTAGTTGGAATCCTATTATGAAGAAGCTTCCAAGAGAAAGCTACAACTTTGGACGGAGCAACACACTTTCAAATTCGCGAAAAAAACCATCCTATGCTCCAAGGTAACCGCATTCTCCTCCATCCTAAGACCTTCCAACTTCGTGTACAATGACTTGACCGTGAACCTTCCCTCCGCCTCCAACCTCCACCTCCAAACATCCTCCTCATCTCTCCCCCTGAAACCTTCCAAACAGGGGCGGTTCTAAGGCCCGGCGACCCCGGGCTCCGGTCCAATTTTTTTGCAATTTCTTATGTAAATTTTTATAAATTTCTTATATGAACCCTTATAAATTAGACAATTTCTTTAAATTTTTTGATTATTTACTTGCAATTTCTTATATAAACCCCTTAAATGTGTTGCAAATTTTTTTTGGCCAGACTTTACAATAATCCTGGCTCCACCACCATTCCAAATCCTCCGGAAGCTCAAATAACAACTCATCCTCCCATACAAAAAATTAATTAAAGTAAATCTATAAATGGAACATGTTATCCTTACAAACAATTTTAGCAAGATTAACCCACAACAAAAAAGAAAACATTTTATGAAAAAAAATAAATAATAATGTTAGCAATATTACTAGTTAACAAGTTCTACCTCAAATAACAATTTGAGATTCAAACTTGGACTCATCCATTTGTATGTGAATTTTTATGTGAGTTTCTAATGACTTGTCATTTTTTGTATGTTTAGTTTCAGGTTTGGATGAATCCAAATTATTTGTTAGAATTAATTTTGACTTTAAAATTGATTTTACTTAAAGTTTAAAATCGTACTTTATGATTTTAGAATTAATTTTTACATTCAAATTGAAAGCACATTTATCCAAACACAACATAGTTTTACCTTCAATTAAATTTTAGCCTGAATCAAATCATAGCTTTTATTCTCATCCACCGGCGAAGCGAGAGATCTGAGCAAAGAAACAACTCTCAGTTTCAATTAAAAGGATCATTTAATTGATTTCTAAAAATTGAATTCATTAGTTTATTTGTAACAAAAAAATCATTAATTTGACTAAAAAAACATTAATTTATTTGATAAAAAATTTCATCAATTAGTTAAATTAAATTAATTAATCGGATGTAACAAAAAAAATTAATTAATTGAGTAATGCAACAAATTAAATTTGATGAGAGATTTTTGTAGGGGTGTTTTAGTTCTTTCAATAATAGTAAGCACTTCTCTCTTCTCCATTTCTCCAGGTTTTCTCTTCTATCGAATAATACATCAAATCTACTTTATTTCTCACTTATTTCTCTCTTCACAACTTCTCTCTCACTTATTTCTCTATTCACAACTTATCTTCTAAACCAAACACATCATTAGTGACAACTAATGTAATAGGGAGTTTCAATCACTCGAATGATTTCTGTGTAGTTTCCCGGGCTTCGGCCCTTTTTGAAATAAGGGAAAAAAAACTATATGCCTTGCAATAATTCTGCTCCATATTAAAAAAAGTTATTTAAAAAAAAAAAAATACTTGTTCAGATGTCTCTTATTTGATGTCACATATGTGTTTCAATATCATTTTTCTTCATGGACATGGCTCATTTGGCTAAAGTCAAGTCTTTTAATATACACCAAACATTTCTATGGATGCTAACGAATTAATGTTTTTATCAATTATCGCATCACTAAAATTGCAACCACAAAAAATATTTCCACGGGAGTACAAAACAAGAGCACGCCAAGACTCAATTTCTAAAACCTTTACTCAGTTTTCTAGGCAAAATATCTTTCATTCATTGGCTCAAATTATTTTCTTAATTCCAAGAATGGACTGTTTTCCACAGGTGAAAACTAGTGCAGCCGCCTCTATTCATTCAGCTTTGAAAGTTCATAACTGAAATTTACCATTGATTTTGATGATCTGATTCTCAATCTTTGAAAGTTGGTTTTACTGTCAAATACTTTTGCTTCTTAATACGTAACTGTCAAATACATTATTATATAAAAAATTATGTAAATAATTCAATTTTATATACTTAGACATTACAAAATTTGGTGCCAGTTTCTGCGTAGGATGTAAATTTATTACGGTTGACATCAATTTTGTAGATAAATGACTTAGTGTGAAACTGATGATTTTCTTTTATAGAAAAAGTGTAAGTAAAACTGATTTCTTACACAAGATTAAAAATAGGTGAAAAATATCCCTCTTTACGACATCTCTAATCAATAATCTTAACCACAGCCATAATGTAATACCACTGTTGAAATGTGATTAAAATATAGTATTTTGCCTTTTGTATGTAAAATGATATGGTAGGCTTTCCGCATTGGGCATTTTTTAAATTAATCATCATCCACTTGCAATGGTTGTCTCTTTTTTCATCCACTTGCTAAATAAGCCTTCCCCATATAATACTACAAAGCTACAATATAGGTTACAAACCTACTATGTAAGTTTGTCTTATTTGGATTTATTTTTCTATATATACATGTTGCCTTTGTTGAAGTGCATTCCATCCCCTGAACCCTTCATACGCTCTCTTTGGTATGTGAATCACTTGAACCCTTCATACTCTCTTTGCTAAGTGAACTACTGTTGATTTTTCTTTCTATTATTTATGCATATCTCATGTTATCTGCATTTCTCATGTTGTCTGATAAATTTGTCCTTCATTCTCAGATTTATCTTCATAATTGTGCTCCATGCTCTAAATTTGTGATGATGCAGGCGGTCCATTGGAGGATATAAAATTAACAAGATATGTAAAATCCATGATTTTTTCTTCTTTTGTACTTTATGCATGCAATTTCATGTCTCTTCTTTGTCTCTAATCCATAGGTTCACACGTTTAACTCATGGGACTCTTGAAGCAACCACACCAGCAACATGAAACACACCAAAAAAAATACAACAATTAGTCCCAAAGGTTTAAATTTTATTTTGAAAGGAAAGATGGTTAAAGTGTGAAAGAAATATTGAATCTTTTAATGTTTATGTAATCTGTCCAAGTTGTAAATATAGTTTAACAAAAAGGTTCTCATGTTTATTCAACAATTCAGTCTATCAATTATTGAGTAGTGCCTGAAGCATACACACCATCAACATTTCAATTATAAAATGCAATCTATCTAAACACACATTTAAAAAAGAAAACTAACAGATCTTCTGAGCAGTTCTTGCATTCTATTCCAGGTTGGTCCAAAAAAACTAACAGATTTTGTATTTACAACACTCAATAGTCCAAAAAAGTACATAAAACCATGTAAAATTGGAAGCATTTTGCTTGAATATCTCATACTATACTGCCAACATGATCAATGGTTCTCACCTCACAATCAATTTTGGTGGTGATAACTAGCAAAAAAGCCTATCACTTGAAAAAATGCAACTAGCAAGGATGTTGCATGCTAAATTTAATGGTAATCACATTGATAAGCTTCTACTTTTAACAAAGAATATGCAAATTGAACAGATGTAAATGCAATAGTTTGATATATATCTCTAATCAAAGTGAATTCTACCCATTTTCAACAATAGTATACCAGATTCTATCAAATACCTATAGTATCAAGCCTACTAGCATCTTGGACAACACCAAATTCTGGACTCCAACCAGTCGTTCCATTTCCTGCCATCTCCTCTTTAAACCTGAATGTTGGAAGTAACATAAAAAATGAGTAATTTCAAATAAATAAGTATGGAGAAGTTGGAAACAAAATGGCAGGAATATGTTATTGTGAAGAACACAAAATAATTAAACCATTCAAATAGGCGCCACTTTTTGGAAGGAATGATAAAAAAAATTATAAGGGATGGGATTAAAATCATCAGGTATAGTACTTATATTCTATGTAAAAACTATAATAGTTCTAAAATCTTTAGAATTAAGAGATGCTTCTAGAGCTTGGAGTGTTTGGGAAAAGAGACACTTTGAGATAGGGATGGTTCATTATTTTCAATTGAGATTTTCAGCTAGCATGACTATCAGTTAATATTAAAAAAATATTCTTGCCAAGAGATCATGAGATTTATAATTACTTGAATCAAGTTGACAAGGAACCAGAAACTTTGAAAAAAAAAAACGAGAAGCCAAGGAACATATTATTATTATCATGCTCCGAGATCATGAATATTATTTTTAAAAGAATGCATTGTTTTAGACCTAAATAAATTTACCAGCAGCCATTGCAGGAGCATCAAGAACATTATCTTTCCTTGCACATTATCAGGGTCACATTTAAATAATAAGAAGCATATTTCTTTAGTACATGTGACAATAACACAATCTGTACATTTACTTTGAGTCAATTTGTAATGCTTTATAAAAAATCAAAGTCACCAGCAAAGGTGAGATATGTTAAGAAAAAAAATTAGACAATCAAGACATATGGATTTAGACTTGCACATTCCAAAATCCAAATCCAAATAAGTATACAATACAAATTCAAAATGAAAATCAAAATTATACTAGACAAGGGTTTATTAGGCGTTCTCATGGTTGTAGGGCTCGCAATCAAAGAAATAAGGAACAGCATAATGACAATTCTATTACATGTAAGGTGAACAAATTAAAATTACAATGGACACAACAGAATAAAACATCTAGATTGTATTGGAAATATAATCATTTATGAAAAATATGAGAACAAACCAGATAAAAATTTGGATTTTATTATTTAATTATTCAAGTAGGATTTTTTTTAAACGAGATATTAAAGCTACAGGGTTTGATTAAGAGATATTCAAAAATCAACCCAAATTACATAACTAAGTCTTTGAATAAAAGCTTAACAAATACTTTTACTCAACATAAATAAATACAAGAGGATTTGGGTTAGACTTTTTCTTCACCCACACATAAAAATAAAAAAAATAAAAAAAAACTAACGATTTGTTACCTGTGAGTATAACACAGTCGCAGTGTCTTCGATCCGACGACGGTGCAGGAGCCACGCTGAAACATTAGAAATACTATCATCTTTAGTTGGGAAGAGAATATCGAAATAGAGTAGGAGGAACATTAAACAACGAAATCGGTAAATAAGTACCTACGGCGGCCGGTCGCCGGTGAAAGTGCCCAGATCGTGAAATATAATAAACATCAGAAAGCTCACATGATGGGGATCACAAATCGAGTACTAAATTTCACGGAATAGCTTGAAGGTGGAGTTTACGGCGGCTAAGGTTCGTCAACAAGTTCACTGTTTTGGAAAACGAACCATATAAGAATATGAAAAGGAAAAGCTTCTTTGTACGGGGAATAAGATTTTATTTTATTAAAATTAAAAATTAAAAAAAAAAGCTGTTATTATTACCAAAAAAATAGGGAGGTCAAGAAAGCTAGAATTAGCCATTTTTTACAAAGTTGAGTTTTTATTTTTTTTGGACAAGATAAATTGGGCTTTATGATATTTATGTTAAGTTAAATAGACTCTTTATTTAAAAAAAATATTTTTCTCGCCTCCATTTTTGTTTTTTAAGTATCACAAAAATACAAAATATTTCTACAACACTTAATTATCGGTCTCTAAACGTCGTTAGTGGCGAATGATAGTTAATTACTATTGAAAGTATTTTTGTATTTTTGTGATGTTTGGGAGAAAGAAAACAAATGTGAGAAGACTAAGATTCTTAATTTAGTTATGGTAGGTATTTAGAATATCCAAACTATAATTTTCTATTAACAATCATCCAT
>Ga0099826_10001914_pt1 | contig 13037 bp, 10 predicted proteins | sample Mtrugardesep15_FD_76830 | JGI IMG/M metagenome (GOLD analysis project Ga0099826, IMG submission 76830) | Root nodule microbial communities of legume samples collected from California, USA - M. trunc garden sep15 | ecosystem: Host-associated > Plants > Roots > Nodule | place: USA: California... | reverse complement strand
TTTTTTACTCCCTAAGTCCCTTAATAAGTGATCCTTTTGTAAAAAAAATATTGTCCTAAAATAACTTACCCATTTCACTTTTAAATGCAATATTAATTACTACCTCCGTCCCTAAATATAAGACCCTTTTGAGAAAAAAATTTGTCTCGTTTTATAAGACCCCTTTGGTATTTCCAAGTACATTAATTAGTTTTTTACCAACACACTCCTATTTATTTTTATCTTTTTATTCAATCAACATTAAATACTATGTTGAAATTTAAAAACATACACTAACCCTCTCTCTTAAAGGATAAAATTGTAAAAACAATATCAATTACAAACAAATTTATTACCACTTTCAACTTTCTTAATTCCCTTTGTTTTTCCAAAAGGGCCCTATAATTAGGGACGAAGATAGTACTTTTTTTCAATTATTATATAACTCTAATTAATACCACTTTCATCACTCCCAATTCAATATATTCCACTTTGCATTTATGATAATGGAAAATGCACCAATACTTGACAAGAACACTTAAAACCATTTTTCTCTTTCCTTCCCTTATATACATTTTTCTTAATAAGTGTGAATTGAACAATTGGCTCACTTAATTTAGGACTGAGGGAGTATTAAATAACTTAGACTCTACATTTTGGTGCATACTCTGTATTCAATTACAACAGTTTTGTGGGTGCTAATTTAAGACATGGTTGAGAAAGAGAGTGGGACAAGCGAGACATCTCATTCCATTCTTTAGGCACACTGATAATAGGGCTTTAGGCACACAAGGTTTTTTATTTATTTTTTTATAGAAAATTAAGTGGTTTGAGTAATTGTTTTAGTGGAAGAGGATAGTCAGAAGATACATTTCAGTCGTTGACAAAAAGATACAAAAATTGGACAAGACGCCTTCAAAATCATAGAAGGCAAAGGAAGGAATTGAGTTACAATAGGATCGTGAGTTATTTGTTCATATTAATAGTTCTTTACATGGCTCAAGTGTTGTTAAATAGCGGCTATAGCAGTGTTATACTGCTATAGCGTAGCGGAATTTAGACAAACCACTGTTGTTCCACGATACGCTATTTGGTTCAAAATGTTGTTAAATAGAGGATATAGCGGCATTATAGCTCCTATTGTGTACCGGAATTTTAACAATCCGCTATTTCCGCTATCCGCGATTGACAACACTGCATGGCTCAATAGATTTCGTACCTGAATATTTTATAAATTCAAGGAACTGTGGGGCACATTTTAGTTTTTGTATGGTATTAAACAGGATTTGGTCAGCTCACTATCACAAATGTTTCCTACACATAGGATGTTTGAGTCACCTCGGTCTCTCAGGAAGCCATGTCTCAAAATAATAGGCACACACTTTTGAGATCTGACATGCCAATTAGCACAATCCAAATTGAATCCATCAATGTGTTACTTGTTGTCATACAATAATTCATTTGTCATTTTGCTTTCGTGTCTGCTAAAGTACTTGCATCAATATGATGTTGCCTATTTATGGGGTAATTGCATCCGTTTTACTTTTACCAGCTTTTTATGTAAACTGCATCGCTTTATTCTCTGGAAAATTACCCTTTTTCATGATTGTTTTATCATTGATATTACTCCAGGTCTGCTATCTAGTGAAGATGATGCTGGAACTATAAATGAAAGAGAAATGATTACTAATAAAGAGTTTCCTAGCGAACGTAACTATAAAAAGTCTAATGTTATGGCTGAAAAGAAACCCCTACCATCTGATATACCATCCTCTCTTGTCTTACAAATCAAATCAGTATTTAAGTGCAGGATATGTCCTCGGGTTATATGTTTGACTGAGGACACTTTGCGGAATCATCTTCAATCAAAGGTACTACACTTTTTCCTATGGTTTCTCAATGCTTATGCATCAATCCTTACTATTCGTGCAACTATAGTTTGAGAAGAAAGCCATAATCTCTTAAATATTCTTCCTCAAAAGATTAGTTATTGCATTTTTCATATTCATTTGTTGGATATTCAGTACCTGTTTTGAACTGGGAAGTTCTATGTAAATGCAAGCATTACATGTTCGACTATTTAGGTACTCTTGGAGCTTTTGACTATGTATGTAATCTGGGACGGTAGTAGCATGCTTCAAGTTGTTTTAATCGCTGTATATGGAGAATGAGAATCCCCTTTTAGCAAAAGATAAAGCTTGAATCAATATTCCCGTCAAACTTTTGCATCTGATGCAGTATCAACTTTTACTTGTCATTGATGTAGATCTAATGATGACTTTGTTATAACTGTAGAGACATGCTCGATCTGAAAAACTACACGAGAAAGGTAGACTGAAGGCCATGCTCAACAGTGATGGTGAAATAGAGGACCAAGAGGTCTCAGACAATGAAGCCGAAGATGCTGAGGTTGGTTCTTCAACAGTTTGATTGCATTCTACTGCAATTTGGCCAAATGAAATATTGGACTTGTCAAATTGAAGAAACTAATTTATTATTATTGAATATGCTTAGAAAACTAATTTTTATTTTATTTTATAATTGTTTTGGATAATACAAAGAAGAATGGCAAAGGACAAAAGCCGTTTAAGAAGAGATTTAAGAAGAACAAAGAGGCCGCAGAGATACAAACCGAAGATACTGAGGTTGGTTCTTCAACAGTTCAATTACATTCTACTACAACTCGGCCAAATGAAAATATTAGAGACTTGTCAAATTGAAAAAACTAATTTATTATTGAATATGCTTGGAAAACTAATTTTTCTTTTATAAATTTTTAGGATAATACAAAGAAGAATGGCAAAGGACCAAAGCCGTATAAGAAAAGATTTAAAAAGAACGAAGAGGTTGCAAAGATCCAAACCGAAGATCCTGAGGTTGGTTCTTCAACAATTTGATTACATTCTACTGTAACTCGACCAAATATTCGAGACTTATCAAATTAAAGAAACTCATGTGTTATCAAATATGATTCGAAAACTAATTTTCTTTTAAACTTTTTAGGATAATACAAAGAAGAATGACAACGGACCGAAGCTGCATAAGAAGAGATTGGGAAAGAAGGTAAAGAAAGCTAGCATTTCAATTATCAAACAATGATTAAGTTGTTACTGTTAAATTTAATATAAATCTTCAATGGCAGAAAAATTATAATGCAAACTCAAGGAAACAGCGGTCAGGGAAAGGGTCATCCAAGAGAAGTCACAAAAGTTGAGAACTGAAATATGATTGTATTCAACATTCTGTCGAGCAAATTTTCCCGCCACTACCATTTGCCTTCGTGAGCAATATGTGTGCAGTTTAATTTATGCTCTACATATAGTCTTCTTTGAACTCCCTTCCCCTTCTCTTAAACAATATCCTGCTTTTCCTTTCCATTTGGATTGGGATCGTTTGCAACTGCCCTCACCTTCCTACAATTTCCTGCTTTTTTCTCAGAATATATTAGTGTAACTTCATTTAAAGTTGTCTTGTAAAAGATTATTAATATATGATATGATATACTGAGGTTAAATTTTGCTGTGTTTTGGAGATGGGATGTTGAATTTGATCACTTGTATACTGAACTGACTTGACATATTCTAGTCTAATGCTAATCGTAAGCACTTCATCTTCAACACTAGTGGTCAGTTCTAGATTACACTAAGATCACTTCCTCTTATCTATGTAATCATATCGTGTTGCTGTATTTGATGATTTTGTTATTTGACAATTTTGACTTGAAGTTAGCATCTCTAAACCCCACAATTTTAGTTTTTGGATATATTGGTTTACACTTACACAACATCCATTTCTTATTTTTACAACTTATCTAATTTCTCAAATTCAACATCTTAATTTTTTTGACATAGCATCTTCAAAAAATGTACTAAATAGATCCCCAACATTCTTATGTTTTATAATTTTTTTGAAAAATTAAATAAAATAACTTATGCCATAATCCATCCACCACTGAAGAAGAGGAAGTATTCTTATGGCCATCAGTAGAAGACTATTTTTCTTAGATCATGCATTTTCATCGACACAAGAGAGAATCTCAACCCCTGTCAACATCTAAAATAGATCTTGTCCCTTTCTCAATATAAAAGGAGAGAAACAATACAATAAAATATATTTGGTACAAAATCATCAGAAGGAAAGTCTATGTAGAAACACATCCAATCCATTCTCAAACCATTTAAAGAACTAGGACACAACATTAAAGAAAACTACACTCACAAAATAGAAACCTTTTCAGAAGTTTGGAAACCAAAATTAGCCAAGCCTTAGATGAAAAGATCAAAGACAGAAGAAAGAATTCAGAAAAGTGATGCTTAAATCAATTTAGCATCCAAACTTAAAAGAACTCCATCCTAATCATGTATTGTCAGTTAATTTATGGAATTTGAATCATGCTTAACTTAACAACAAGCAAACACTATTGTATTTTTAATACAACGTTGAATGAGGTTAATCTAATTATACTTAGAGATGGTAATGGTAAGATAGTTGACATAAAACTACTTACTCATCACTATAATCAACATTAAAAATAAATAAATACTCGTATAATACTCATGTAGATTAAAGCCTTAAGCCAACCATCATGAGTTTTGTCTTGCGGAAAAGTCATGCTCCCACAACATGACACATCAATTCTTGAATTCAGACCGAAACAAGAACTCACATTTAATGTTTGACGCACCTCAAATATAATCATGGGAAAAACAAAATAGACACTTGTGTTTATAACATTAATTACTTACTTACCCATACTTTGATTAAATAGTGATAAAAAAAAATCAACAAATAAGAAATCATAAAAGAGTGTCAATGAAGGTTTACTCAATTGGTAAGAACTAAGAAGTTAACTTATATTTTAAGGGCATGAATTCAACTCTACATATTAGTGTGATGACCTCTTTGATGAATGATATGTAAGTATCTTTGTTAACGTTCGTTGAACCTTAAAATCTGTCCTGACTTTGATGAGTGAGTTTCTGAGACTCAACTCACTTATACTTTATGTATATATTGCTCAAATCATAAACGATTGTAAGATTATTTCACATATATAAAATGTATATTTGAATCCACAAATTTTCACCTTTGTATTTTTAATGTGTTCAACTTTCACCGCTAAACAGACGGTTAAAAAAATGTACTCTGTATCTAGGAAGGGAAAAAAAAGGAAAGGGAACACTCCTGTGCAAAAGGAAGACTTTGGGTTTGGCGCCATAGGTTAACAACCTCGTTCAAAGGGGGAGGAAACTGAAAAAACCCTATTATTTTTCCATTTCGAATTCCAAAATCTGATCATAGTGTTGAACAATTCCATGGCTACGAAATCCAAATCCGAAACCCTAGAATCGTTAAACTCCACCCAATTATACCTCACCGCACTCCAATCCCTCAATCTTCCACCACCCCCCCTCCCCCTCCCACCACTGCCAACCTCCACCATCCCCCACTCCAAACTCATCCCCAACACCCGCTTCCTCATCGACTCCTTCCGCCACACCACCCCTTCCTCCATCACCTACTTCCTCTCCCACTTCCACTCCGATCACTATTCCCCTCTCTACTCCTCCTGGTCCCACGGCATCATCTTCTGTTCCCCAATCACCGCCCGTCTCCTCAAACAAATCCTCCACATCCCATCCCCCTTCATTCACCCCCTCCCTCTCAACCAACCCGTCGTCATTGACGGCTCCGTTGTAACCCTAATTGACGCCAATCACTGCCCAGGCGCTGTTCAGTTTCTTTTTAAAGTGAATGAAACTGAATCCCCTAGGTATGTTCATACTGGTGATTTTAGGTTTAATCGTGAAATGTTGTTGGATTTAAATCTTGGTGAATTTATTGGTGCGGATGTTGTGTTTTTAGATACGACTTATTGTCATCCCAAATTTGTTTTTCCGACTCAAGATGAGTCGGTTGATTATGTCGTTGATGTTGTAAAGGAATGTGATGGTGAGGATGTTTTGTTTCTTGTTGCTACTTATGTTGTTGGTAAGGAGAAGATTTTGCTTGAGATTGCGCGGAGGTGTGGGAAGAAAGTGTGTGTGGATGGTAAGAAGATGGAGGTTTTGAGGGCTCTTGGTTATGGAGAGAGTGGTGAGTTTACCGAGGATAGGTTGGAGAGTAATGTGCATGTGGTAGGGTGGAATGTGTTAGGGGAGACTTGGCCTTATTTTAGGCCGAATTTTGTTAGGATGAAGGAGATTATGGTTGAGAGAGGGTACTCGAAGGTTGTGGGTTTTGTGCCGACTGGATGGACTTATGAAGTGAAGCGTAATAAGTTTAAGGTTAGGGAGAAGGATTCATGTAAGATTCATCTTGTGCCGTATAGTGAGCATTCAAATTATGAGGAGCTTAGGGAGTATGTGAGGTTTTTGAAACCAAAGAAGGTTGTTCCGACTGTGGGATTAGATGTTGAGAAGAGTGATAGTAAACATGTTGACAAAATGAGGAAGTATTTTTCTGGGTTGGTTGATGAGACGGCCAACAAGCACGAGTTTTTAAAGGGGTTTAAGCGGTGTGACTCTGGTGCAGCAGGTTTTGAGGCCCGGAAGGATGTGAGCAATGATACGGAACCAGGGCAGAGCGCCGAGAAAGAAGTGAAGCCATCTGATTCGGGAGGGGATAAAAGTATTAATCAGGATGTTGCTATGAGTCTATCATCTTGTATGGGAGAAACTTGCATAGGAGATCCTACATTGCTAAATGATGAGGAAAAAGAGAAAGTTGTTCAGGAATTAAGTTGTTGTTTGCCCACGTGGGTCACCCGAAGCCAGATGTTAGATCTGATCAGCATCTCTGGGAGCAATGTCGTTGAAGCTGTTTCTAATTTCTTTGAACGTGAAACTGAATTTCATGAGCAAGTAAATTCCAGTCAGATTTCAGTTCCAACACCCAGGTCTTGCTCATCGAATGATGCCAGTCCGCTTCCAAAATCAAACCTCAAGTCTTGCTCATCAAATGATATCAGTCCGTTTTCAAAATCAAACCTCAACATTACAAACAGCACTACAAAAAAATTGGACCTTTTTCGAAGTCACGATTCTAAATTGACTAACCTAAGGAAAGCACTGTCAAATCAGATTTCCCCTTCCAAAAGAAAGAAGGGTAGTGAAAGTAAGTCAAACAAGAAAGTAAAAGTCAAAGCAAAATCAGAATCAAGTGGTTCAAAGCAGGCAACAATAACAAAATTCTTTGGCAAAGCAATGCCTGTGATGCCTGGTGATACTCAATCTGATCAATTTGGATCGAAGCCTGGTGAAAGCCCCGAAGTTGAAGAATTGGCGCCAACTGATGCTGGAAACTTGTATAAGCAAGAGATTGATCAGTTTATGCAAATAATAAGTGGGGACGAGTCATTGAAAAAGAAAGTGATTACTATAATCGAGGAGGCAAAAGGAGACATCAATAAGGCATTGGATATATATTACTCTAATTCTTGCAATCTTGGTGAAAGGGAAATATCAGTTCAAGGGGAATGCAAAGTTGACAGACCTTTAGAGAAGAAGTATGTGTCAAAAGAGTTGAAAGTTATACCTGATATTTCTATGCATAGAGTGTTAAAAGATACTGTAGATGCAACTCATGTATCACTACCATCTGATAAATACAACCCCAAAAAACATGGTTTGTGTTGATTTTATTTTATTTTATCTCTCCTCCCCCTACCACTAAATTTACTCTGTTTAGAAGTAATTTGCACTTTATATTTGCACTTTTTAGTCAAGGTCTGTTTTGTAAAATGTGTATAAACTGGCATAAATGCGCAGCATGTTGGAAAGATGGACAACCTGCGCCATATTTACATCTTGCACGAACCTTCAGCCTGCTTGAAGATGAGAAAGGAAAGATAAAAGCTACTTCCATACTATGCAACATGTTCAGAAGGTCCTTTTAAACTGATCATGCTCTTTGTATTATCCATTTTCCCTTTCGTCTTCTTTTCGGAATATTGAAACAACTTTACCAGTATTTGGCTGCAATGTTTCTATTACACAGTTTGTTGGTCCTGTCTCCAGAAGACGTGCTTCCTGCCGTATATCTATGTACAAACAAAATTGCTGCAGATCATGAAAATGTGGTAGGTTCATTTCCAGTCTTGATATTTTGGAAGCTCTTACTTTCACCATATTTAGCCTTGATGAGTTTGAAACTTTAACTCAATATTTATAGAATACAACCTTTATAGTTTATACTGTCCCTGTGGTTTTTTGTGTTTGGTGTCAAGATTTAAAAGCTCTCTTCACTTGAAAGTGTTGAACCTGAGTTCCTTAAAAACACACACTTATATTGTATTTTAGCCCTTCATTATTGTTGTTTCTTTGGATCAAAACCCACCAATTTTTATCCCTTGGCTTTTGAATGTTTATTTCCTTTTTGTTTTGATCCTCCTTTTCTTCAGATCATGGCAGCAAGGAGTGTAACCTTGGTTTCAAAACTATAGTTATTATTTATTTATTTGTTATTTGATGCTAAATAACACATGGGCATACTGATTTAAATAAATAACCTCTGTAATCCAGAAGCCAATTTAGTGGTCATTATATCGAGGTTTTCATATGGAAAAGTACAAAACTATTTCTGGTTGTTAATTTATTTTTCGTTAGCTTCTATGTGGCAATGAGGGTTATTATGCACAAATAAATATTAGAGTCTACTATTTGGCAATAAGGGTTATTATGCACAAATAAAGATCCGTGCGACATGCCTTTAATGCAGGAACTAAATATTGGTGGAAGTTTAGTCACTACAGCACTCGAAGAGGCATGTGGGACAAACCGATTGAAAATAAGGGAGATGTATAATAAACTTGGCGACCTTGGTTGGATGATTTTTATAGTTTTTGGCTTTTTAATTAAACCTATATATCAGTTGAAGATTTTGAATGATTGAAATAATCTGGGATTTTAAAGGTGATGTAGCTCAAGAGTGTCGTCAAACACAGAGATTGCTCGCACCACCTACACCGCTTCTAATTAAGGATATTTACTCTGCACTACGAAAGATAAGGTGTTAACTGTTCTGTTTCTTATTGTAATTCATAGCATTACTAGGGGTATAATTAAATATATCACTCAATGGTTTGCTCCTCAGATGTTTAGTTGAGAATTGTTATTGTGGATTAGGTTCACGATGAACCTTGATGTGATAGTAACTTGTCATTCACTTTAGATTATTTAATTTAAATGTATGTATATTATTATGAACCTGAGTTCCTTGTAACAAAAGTCCTAGATATTGACTTAACTAGATGATATATCTTAGAGTACAAAGTGTGCATCAAGCGGTATTGGATTGTGGTAGTCGTAGTATTTTTTATAAATTGTTTGAATATTTGACTTATTGGCTTGATGGTTCAATCAAGTTAGCGCATCCTTATCCCTTTGAATTTTCCTAAAAAGAATAAGAAATTGAAACTTCCTGTTGAATAGTTTCCACTTTGCCCAACTTAAGTTTTGGTCTTACAAATTATGTTTTTTTTTTTGGGAATTCTACATATACAGAAATAGAAGCACAGACAAGAATTGAAGCCTCAATCTATAAACCAAACTGCACAAATATTTGGGGAATCTTCCAATTATTGGTAAAACCAAACTGTACAAATCATGTTTGGTGATGGAAGTGTTCTTGAAGATCCAGAGATGTTGAGGAAGATGGCCACGTGGATTAACTTTTTAGCAGTCTTACTTGTTGACATTACCTTCTCTATGTAGTATTTATGTCATGTACTCTATATCAACCACACACTAGGAAGTTTTTTACATATGTACCTTTCAAAAGAGCTCCAGGTTGTGGCATGTTATACAGCGATCATGGTCACTGTTAGGAATTTAGCAGACCAATTTCTTGTTTTGATCTCTTTCTTGGAGGTAATCTTGATTCCAGAACAAGTGCTCCAAATTCAGACAATTATAAAGTAAAGGGGCCAATTGTAAAATTTATTTATCTTATGCTTTTATTGCTTTTCCTTCTATGCTAGTTCTTTCATTTTTTTCTATTTAATTAATTTTTAGTATTGTTCTACATGTTCTTATGTAGTGCTCATCAGTGTACAAACAGGCAATGGAAGCACATTACGAAAGAAAGGCATCATTGTTCATCTCATGCGTTCCTGTCGTGAAAAGGAGATGAAGTTTCTTGTTCGAACCTTGGTAAATATCCCCTGTTTTTGAGTGCAAAGTAGTTTAGATGTAGGGGAGTTTATTCCATTTCTAGGTTATAGCGAGCCATGAGTCTCACTAAGGGCTTTAAATTTAATATAGGTATTTGTTTTGTATTTTAGTCAAATTTATAGATATATGTAAACTGATTGTCTGCGGGAAAGAAGAGGTATTGCTAGGTCTAAGAATTTTGGATTTATGTCTATCTGATATTGGAAAAATGAGAATGTCATGTTTTGTGCAACTTTTCGGACTTCACATATTTGGTGGTGTTCACAAATATGAGAGAAAGAAGGGTGTATTTGTACCAGCAGAGAATGAGAGAGTCCCCGAATGAAGCACACCATAGCTTATTCTCATCCTCTTAGGAACCCATCCTATGTGTTAATTTATTCTTCAATCCATCATTCCTCAATCAATCACCTAAAGTTTATCCCCAAGTTATCACTCTTGATTCTAGGGTCTTAACCTACTTGGTTTACATGAATTTCCTTAATAGTTTTGCAATTTTATTTCAACATTGGTTTTTCTCTTGTTATGGTTTTACTCGCTTCATTGTATAATGTATATATCATTTCTGTATAATAATCCCTGACATTTTCATTGAATAAAATAATATATTAATCTTGGAAAATATGTTTAAGTTTGCCTTTGAAGATTAATTCAGCAGAGAGGGAAAAATGATAGTGAGTGAATCCTATTTCTTAAGTTAATCCTTTCATAGCGTTGAGGCCCTTCATGTGAAAAGGCCAAAGTATTTGACTCTGGGTTTTCCTCGATGTTGAATATTTTGTGTTAATATGATGTCAACAACTTTCCTCTCTTGTGAGTATACCAAGGAAAGATACATGGAATTTTATTTTGCTTACCAGATAATCAAGTTGAGAACTAGACAGTGCCCTTGCATGCCATATCCATCTTCTGTCCACCTACAATTTGGAGATTTGAGAGCTTCAATAGTCAATACGTAATAGCGTCTTAAAATGAAAAATGCTTGTTATACTCTATGTTGTCACCGGAGTTAAAAAATTAAGAGACAATTGCAGGTGTGAATTTCTTGGACCTTCACTTGCTTTAGCAATAACCTCTATAGATTCCAAATTACCAATATTAAAATTATGATTGTTTTTTATTAGACATTTCTTTTATTATATGTTATGTATGTGATATATCCTGTATCTCTATGTAACTTTTCAGATTTGTTAGTTGTAATACATTAGTAATTAACTGTATTTAGATACAGCTTGCAGTCTCTGTTAGTTACATAACAGTTATCCTATATATAGCATTGATATAACAGTTTTACATTCAGTTAATCATAATACAGATTACACACTTTGATTACACACTTTCCGTTCTTTGTTTTCTCTCAAATGTTGGAACTATGTGAAGTTAGTTCATCAATAATCATACCTGGCTAGACGGATGATCTTCTCTCTCAAAACATATTTCCATATTTACTATTCTGAGTTTACACATGATGGTGGAGGACTATATTTATGAAATACCCTTTTTTCTAGATTTTATCTCTGCATGCAAGTGTCCTTTCTTCTCAAATTTGCTTCTTGTGTAGGTCAGGAACTTGAGGATTGGGGCAATGCTTAGAACTGTTTTGCCTGCATTGGCTCATGCTGTTGTTATGAATTCTCTCCCAACTGTGTGCCAAGAAGGAACAGCAGAAAATTTGAAGGCAGCGCTTCAGGTCTATTTTGGAATAATTTTTTTTTTTTACTATGACCAATTTATGTTATTTTACTATTCTGTCAATTTTTTAATGGTTGATATTATTTTGTCATAATGGTTACTTTTCGTAGGACATTTTATGTTTGCAAAATGGTAAGTACTGGACAGGACAGTACAAGACAGAACAGCACAACACAAGGCAGAACAGTAAATGACAAATTTTTATAGCATTGAATTTTTTTTTTTTGTTTTATACGATTTTTGGGGGATGAAATGCTATTTTGGTATTTTAGACAACTTGTACGTGGGACAAAAAGTTGTGCTGTGGTATGGTGAAGGACAAAAATATAAGTTTTTGTCGTGTCCCTTGCCTCCAGTTTGTCCTGTACCTGAAACAGTTTTACAAATCAAACACTGGACAACTGGAGTTGTTCTGTTCTGTCCTTCATTTTTTAGCAAATCAAACACACCCGCTTTTGTTTAGTGGGACAATAGGAAATATAGGATAGGATAAGCTCATGGGATAATCTATGGCGGAAGGTGTATGAGCGACACTTTTCTTTTAAATCCGTTTGTATATCTAGGAAAGGGACACTTTAATTTTTCCTTTTCAACAAAAGTAGAAGTATTATCAGATACTACAAAAAAAGGGTTCAGGAACAGATGATTTTAAATTCTCCTTAGAGAGAGGAAAATATAATACAAGCTAATCAAACAAGAAAGCACACCAGTTATGACGTAATTCCAATGAAAACGTGATTTCGGAGGTAAATGCAATAGGCCTCAGATTTTCTTGACCCAACCCCCCAAATAATTTAAGTGCCATGCTCTCACCTAGTAGCATCAGAGATTTCACATTCATGAGCTCTTTATCTTTTACATTCCTTCCAAAACCTCTAAATCTAACAAACAATCCTGTCAAATTCAGAGGGTAAGCCTATATCTATGAGATCCGAAAAGCTTATTCTTTTTGTAACTACCTTCTAGGTAATGCAAAAGCAATTGTATGGTAGCTTCCAAATATATGTGCAACTTTAATGATTCGGTGATCTGTAGATTTGTGTTCAACTATTAGCTTTCTCGATTCCTTTTCATTTATCTAACATTCATGTTTGTCCAAACATTGAATGTTTACCATTCATCTTTTGCCAATATAAGGACTTGTAGCCATTCTCCAAAATATGCTTTGAAAGCTTCTATGTGGAAAGATGAAGC
>Ga0099826_10001913_pt1 | contig 13038 bp, 6 predicted proteins | sample Mtrugardesep15_FD_76830 | JGI IMG/M metagenome (GOLD analysis project Ga0099826, IMG submission 76830) | Root nodule microbial communities of legume samples collected from California, USA - M. trunc garden sep15 | ecosystem: Host-associated > Plants > Roots > Nodule | place: USA: California... | reverse complement strand
TTCAATTTCGTTGTTCCTACAGACGACGGTTACGGTCAAGATGATGCTGAAGCAGCTGCGTGGCTTATTCCGAATCCTAATTTTGGATCCAAACTCAATGAAACTCAAGATATCAAAACTAGAGAGATGTTCTTCTCTGATATGGATCCGTTTCTCGATTTTGATTACTCAAACAATTTCCAGAACAATAACTGCAGCAACGCGATGAACGATAGCGTTGTTCCTGTTCAAACTAAACCTACTCCGGTGCCGATGATGAATCATAACTCAGAAGGTTGCTTTGACATCGATTTTTGCAGATCGAAGCTATCTTCCTTTAACTATCCATCACATTCTATTAGCCATAGCGTAAGTATTGTTTAATCTAGTAATTAATTAAAAGAAATAAGTGCCATTAGAAGTTAATTAATAATGATTTGATCCGTTATTAGCAGGTTTCGTCATCTTCACTTGACGTAGGAGTGGTGCCAGACGGAAACACCGTGTCAGAGATATCATACAATTTCGGATCGGAATCGATGGTTTCAGGGGGTGTGAATAGTAACCAAGGAGCAACACAATTATGTGGAATGGATCGTGAAGCGAGGGTTATGAGGTACAGAGAGAAGAGAAAGAACCGAAAATTCGAGAAGACTATTCGTTACGCTTCACGAAAAGCATATGCAGAAACCCGGCCTAGAATTAAAGGCCGGTTTGCTAAACGAACCGAAATTGACTCGGATGTGGACCGTCTCTATAACTCTGCTGATCCTCTCGCAGTTCCTGCATCTATGCTAATGGACTGTCCATACGGCGTCGTTCCCACGTTTTAGTAAACAGAGGAGTATGAATCTCCTATCATATGGTTTCAATGTGTTAGAATAATACTAATGATGATTCTGTGGGAACCGTTGATTATTTTGTTTTTATTGCTAATTAAAAGTTCAGATAAGTTGAGTCCCTCAGATTAGGGCAACATCAATGATCAGAGACAAAGACAGATATATTTACGCATCGCCCACTAATGAGGCCTTTATAGGTCGACTGGATCAACTGATTTAATAATGTTGATTATTATTATTAGGATGAAAAGTGGCGAATTGGTTAGATTTGGCGCGAGCATGGTAAAGAAGCTTGCATGGACTTGAATTGAAGATTTGTCTGGAGTAAAAAAGCCGGTTTTTTACTTTTGCTTGTTAAAGAAAGGAGAACTACTTTAAGGGCTTTTTTAGTAGATAGTATTATTAATCTGGTGTAGAATTAGAATCTGTACTGTAAAATGAATCATATTTCACTGTTTGATTGAAATCTATTTTGAGAAAAAAGAAGTGTCTTTTTCTAACGGGATCACGGATCTCTTTCCCCATTCCCATTGGATGGGGTGCCCCTCCTTTTCTCCAGCTGTATCTGTATCCGTGTTTTTCTTTTCTTTTTTGTCAAGTATATATAGTAACTTTTCCAGTCAATTTTTTATTTTTAAAGGCAGTCAACTTGTTTATGTCAGCGTATATTATATACTTCCTTTCTAGTTTCTTCCCATCATTTTATTTATTTTACACTATATTCCACTGGTCATATATATCTATAAATAACTTTCTTCTTACCTTCATTAAATAATCAATGTATCTTTTAGATACATTAATTATCTATTGAATCTAAAAAATAAAAAAGAAGGAGCATATAATAGAAAATTTTTGGAATAACTTTCTCATTCTTTGCTATATTCTTAAATTAGAAAAAAGTAAGTTTTGGGGTTTAAGTTCCGACCACCACCATAAAAACTAGGAAAAATACTAACAAATATGCTCATGATATTGTTTAAACAAGTAAAAATTGTAACTTTTGCATTAAAAGTTGTATAAAATATACTTAGAAAATATCTCGAGGACTTATACTAACAATTTTTAAACAAGATTTTTTACGATAGATTCTTTAAACAATGTACTTAAAGAACATGTTGCCATGACTTTTAAACTAATTTGTCTATAACAATGTTATATTATTGATGCCATTAAAAGTATAAGAATTTTACTTACAAAAAAATAAACTTTATATTATATTTGTTATATTGTTGATGTAATTGAAAAAGATAAACATTGTTAATTACAATTTGAAAGTAACAAACATTTACATTTATAATTTTAATCAAACTTAAAACTTCATTAAAAAAACCGTTTTATAGTCTACATGCATTTGCACACTAAAGAAATGTGAAGACGAACACGACGTTGGTTAAAGTAATAATAGTTGTAAAACCAAGGCAACAATATTTTTTTCATACTCTCATTTGTATTTTTACTCTCCCCATATTGTTTTTTTCCTAATTCAAAAGAAAAAAAAAAGTCAATAAGAAAATTGTTCTAAACTTGTCAGAAAATAATTTGTTCAAAACATTGTTATAAAATGATTGCACAAATATTATTATCCTATTAGGGAGGTCATTTGAGATTTGTACACTTTTAGAAAAGATTACCTACAAATTTAATATAAAATGACATATTTACTTGTTAGGAATAATAGAAAGAAAAAGATAAAAAGAAAACAATACGTTAATTGAATGCATGAAAATAAAGAGGTACACATATCATTTTGTATTTTAAATGAGACACATAATTAGGAAGGAGCAGGTCAATGATCGTGTTTGGGATTTAATTTTTTTTCCCTTCTCCCCATCATGAAATATTTTAGGACAATAAAGTAGAAATGTCATATATGGTAATCTATCCACAGTACGATTAGGTTAAGGAAGTTGAGTTCTCAATAAAAATAAGAGTTTCGTTAACGAGTATTCTAAAAACACTCTTCAACGATTCTCGGTTATTATTCGTTATAAAGTTAAATACTTCAATTTAAAATGTATTAAATATACAAATTTTAAAGTTTCAAAATTTTTAACTTACTATCTTAGATCCTTAAAAAATGTCATTAGCACACTTGTTAGCATTTTCTTAAAAATAATTTATAATATTCTAAAAAATTATACACAATTAGCTAGTTCAATCAGTTGAATTAGAAATCAGTCTATTCGCCCAAATTCTATTTCCTTTAAATTGTAGTACCTAATTGATTTTTTTTTTTTTTTGTTACAAAACCTAATTGAATTGAACAAGTTGAAATTAATTTATTTATTTTTTTCATAAAGAAAGGGGCTAAGCTCAAACCAAGCTAAAAGCCTCTAGAAAACTCATTTCTATCGGAGTTAGTTCAACTAGTTTTTATGTTTTTTCTTTATCTATTAGTCATTATTCAACTGTTGATTTTCTTTCAGAAAAAATCGCTGAACTAATTAAATCAAATTAAGTGTGAAGATTTCACCGTTATTATAAATCTTGTTTGGTATAGATTGTCAAAAAGAAAAAAATCTTTTTTTTTTCTTGAAAGGAGAAAAAAATCTTGTTTGGTATTGATTTTGTTCTAAAGAGCATGCTGACAAAATTGACAATCATTAAGTGTTTTTTTTTTCAAGGGTGCGATCATTAAGTATTAAGAGGTTAAAACTTACGTTTTTCAACTCGCATTTTAACGTATCAAATATCTTACATTTTTTTTTTAATATTGATAATTATGTTAATGTAGTGAATATAAAAAAGTTCATCTACTAAACTTATCAACAATGACTACTCTATGCTTTTTCCCTTTGAAAGAGGCATTATTAACTTACCTAAATAGTTCAATGTTAAGAAGTTCTAATGGTTTGGAGATGAAAACTATGTTTTTAGGTTTAAAAGAAGTTTTAACAATTTTCTATTTTTTAGCATGTCTCACCAAGAGCATCTTCGTTAAAAAAAACCAAAGCATTAAGTATATGGATATGTTTGCATATATGTAGCCCAACATTAACTTTTCATTTGCTACGAGTCTTCGAAGTCACACATGATACATCGATCCAACAATCTCTCTTTCAAGTGTGAGACTATTCACTTCTTGAATCAAGCTTTGACACCACTATTGGGACATATAAGAGAGCCTTAAATCACTTTGGTGAATCATCGTATTGAACTAATGGCGTTGGATTATGACTAGATCTTGAGAGATCATACACATTGGAGTAAGAGCAATCACACAAACGAGTTAGACACAATATATTAACCTAAAACCTTAAGGCTTCAAGTTTATGAGTCGTCTCACTATTGTCGGCCTTCATTTTTTCAAGCAATGTGAGACTTCTAAATCACCTTACACTTGCCACAACAACCTCCCCTTCAAGTGTGAGTCATTTCACCTTTCCTCAAAAGAATTTTTTTATCCACGTATACTTGTACTACCATATGAGAACCCATGGTTAGGAAGATGTTCTATATAAAGAGCCAGTCACTTGTTGATACATTGTTGGGTCGTGATTTGAGCTTATGGGATCACCACACTCGATAAGAGTAACCACACAAGTGAGTTGTCATCACATCTTAACCCAAAATCTTAATGCACTAGAGTTAATTATGGGTCCTCTCATTTATATGTGGTTGAACATCCATTTTTTCAATAAATGTGGGATTTCTAACTCGTCTCATACATTCCTTAACAAATAGCATCTACACAGATGAATTTATGCACCACATGTTTACCCAAATCTTAAGACATTAGATATATGCATCTTATCTTCTCTTTCATATGTTGCTCAACATTCACTTGGCAATTCATTGTGGGTTCAGACTAATAGTCTACCCAATGGGAGGGCTGCTAAAATTTATGTAGAGACTAAAAGATAAAAGTAGTAAATTTTATAGGAACTAAAATATATTTAAACTAAATAATTACACCCTTCATAAATCTAAAGACAGAAACGATTTTTATAGGCACATTTGACCCATGGAAGATGCAAATGTTTGTTGATAAACTAGATACAATTGTGTCTCATTCAATTATAAGCATCAAAACAACCAAACTGTCTAAATATTATCTGATTTAAGAAAACAGAAAAACTGATATGGATAGCATTGCTGCATTGGTGTTTGTTTATCTTCTTTATGCGACGCAACACGGAAACGCGAAAAAGATGTCGATTGTTTTGTATCACGCACGCGCTGTCATAATCAAATGGGCTACAATGTGGGCCCAAGCCCATGCTCACTTCACGTGTCCAACCATCTCATGGTGGGCTCGGGTTGTTGTCGTGTAGCACTGCTGTCTCGTGGCTGTGTGGTCCATTCCAGTTATGTCCAATCCATTATCAGTCGTATTACCCCCACTATGGAAGGAGCCCACCAAAGTTAAGGTATGAGTGAATAGTCAACACAACACTTCAAGGTCATTCACCACCAATACAGTAGTAATAATACTATAGAATAATATAAAACATGTAAAACAAAATAAACACTTCAGAATAGATTGGATCGACTCAAGTTTTACATAAATAGGTCATAAATAAGTCTAATTTGTTTAAAAATTTCAAAGACCAAGTTTTGATATATCATAGACTTATTTTTAGGCATTATCTAGCCTTTGTTTCTTCGGAATTAATTGATGATTAGTTGAGGTGCAATGAGCTAAAATGCGTTTTGGTGACATGTAAATTGAGCTCTTGAGCTAAATAGTCTTATACACAAGTCTTGGTATTGCCTATTTATAACAAAAATATTATCTAGGCCAATCTAGACTATGCCAAAGGCAACCTTTTCTAGCTATTGCTCATAGAGTCATAGTAAATAATTAAACAGTTCATAACATATGACGTCCTGACAATTTAAAATTGAAAACATATTCGTATTGGATAATGATATTATATGGCTATGTACTTTAGAAATATAAAAAATATTTTACCATAAGATACTTTGTGAACATACACAAATATGTATCTTAGGAACGATGAAATATATGAAAAAGTGAGATAAGGTTGATATAATTGTCTTTCAATAAACTGAATCAATTACCAATACACATAACTTGATTTGACTTTTTTTTGGGATACATAACTTGTTTTGACTTCGTTTAATTATATTTTTTTATATCCTAACATAGTAATTAAAATGTAGTGTCTGTAATTTGAGTCAGTTTTGATTTTCGTCCCTGAAAAAAAAAAGTTTGAAAAACATTCATGTAAATTATTTTTTGTTTGAAAAAGGTCCATGACCCCACCAAAACATTGAAGTGACATGGTTTTTGCCACGTGACAGTTGCTGATTGTGCAACTTTTGACACGTGGCATGCCACGTAATATTAAAATTTTAAAAATATTTTTAAAATTATGAAAATTGTTTTTTAAAAAAAAAAATCTGAAAAAATATAAAAAAACATTTTAAAAATTCTGAAAATAAATTTAAAAATATCAAAATAATTTTCTGAAATTATTTTTATTATATAATTTTAAAAAAAAAATTAGTTTTTTTTTTAAATTATAAAATCTGAAATTTATGAAAATAACTTTTCGAAAAAAAAATGAAATGATTTTTTTAATTTTTTTTAAAATATGAAGAAATAAATATAACTTTCAAATTAAAAAATTAATGGTCGAAAATTTAATTTTAACAGTTTTTTTCGGATTTTTAAATTTATTTTCAGATTTTTTTAATTTAAAAAAATAATTTTCAAAACTTTAAAAATATTTTTAATCTTTTAATTACGTGGACTGCGACATGACAGAAGTTGCACAGTCAGCAACTGTCACGTGGCAAACCATGCCATATCATCAAAAATGTGGGGCCAGAAACCTTTTTCAAACAACAAAATTTTTGTAGGGATGTTTTTCAATTTTTTTTTACAGGGACGAAAATTAAAATAGACCCAAATTACAGGGACGAAAATCATATTTAAACCTAAAATGTATTATAATTTATACGAAGACTATACATTTTATGTTTTGATCACAAACATTATATCATGTAAAATGTCGCCATTAAAATTATATACTAATAAAGAATGATCGGTGGATCTTTCAAGAGCAAGTAATTTACATGTGTATACATGTTATTATAAAAATTTGTTAAAGTATTTGGACTATATCTTATCCAAAATTTAATTATTTTTTACATATTTCCGTATATGTATTGTATTGCACCTATATTACGTATTTAAACCTCATATTTCCAACCTAAACATACCATCTCTCACTTAAATATTAGAATATATAATTCATGTTTAGTGGGCTCAAATTCAATCAAGTTTAACCAACTTCACAATATTTAATATTAACATTTTGGAAACGATTTTTACTTAATGTTCCCCAAAAACACATTATAAAAACAATGTTATCATCAAATAAGTTTTCATGTAAAATTAAATAAAAAATAAATGTTAATATAATCAATTTTTTATTACATAAAAAAATAACTAATGTTTTTAATTTATATGCAATTGAATATTTTGTTTATACGACAGTCAAGATTCTAGAGGATCCTTCAAAAAAAAGAGATTCTAGAGGATGGTACTGTATCCATGTTCAGATTTTTGTGTTAATAAATATACATGTTTAGATTCGGGAACTGGGGAGTGGGACTGGACAAATTTAGTGAAAGAGAACGTGTTAGGGGTTGGTCTCCTCCTCTTGGTATAATGATTACCCTCAATTTGGAAGGGTCATTCTTCCATATCTCACAACTGAATGAGAATTTGGAAAATAAGTTGTAAGAAAATAGCAAGTCAAGTTTGAGGGGAATGGTTTGCAGAGATTGTTTGTTTATAGAAGTATTTGGATCCATCTGTGCCTGTCCTTTTCAACCTTACAATAAGGTAAGCCTACTTTGTTTAATAAACCTACCATGTGGCCGGTGGTCCTTTTCTTTGTTTTATGCATGCTTGCATTATTTTATTTTGAAGTTTGTTATTTTTCTGTAAAAAAAAAAAATATTGCCATTGAGGAAAAAATACTCTACACTGATGAAAATGATGCGGTTTGTCCTAACAGAACATATTTTGCCTTTGTAAATCATACAAGCGAAAATGCGTTCTCATATATGCAAGAAAATTTAGAGAATTTAATAATTGGGGATGAGAGAATTATTAATAATGGTGACGCTAATTATCATTTTAGATGCGAGAAATATTAATAATGGAGATGAGAGAAATATTAATAATTCGTTCTCTTAAAATTATAAAGTCAAATTCTTACCGTTCCGTTAATAATGGTGACTAAAGAATATATTTATAAAAAAAATATAATTTTGAAATATTGAAGCTATACAAAGTGTGAAAGAAAAAAAGTTTACAATAACGTCCCATTTTCTATTAGGGCGGAGTGTGGATATTAGATATTAAATTACTTTCACAAATTTGTTGTCTCATTTAAAGCGTCATTAATAGGTTCGAGAGACTTATTTTTTTGTGAACTTTTTCTCCCAACCGACATGTTTCTCATGTGTCTTTTGAAATACCCATTTTACTTCAATTCAAATTTTATAATCCGTAATGTATTCGAGATTTTTGGGTTATGAGATCCGAAATGTATATATCTCCCTTTCGATCATTTCATTAGACAATTTACCTTTCTTTTTAAAAAAAAACTCACTTCAAATTATATAATCCGAATCATGTTTTGCCGTTTTCGGATTATGTAATCTGAAATACACTTATTTATATGTTGTCCAAAATCAGACATCACCTCACCACATTTCTCACCTTCCACTCCAAACCCCTCCCAAAAAAACCCTCATATGGCGAAACATGATCTATTGACACAATCTAAGCATCAATAGACTCCATTAACATTATTTTTGTCTAAATGCAAAGATAATGTGATTCAAACCTTCCTCATTCGATTTCTAAGCATTTTCTTTTCAATCATGTCACCAGACTTATACTGGTACCGCTCAAATTATGTAATATGAAAATTTAGAAAACCCTGCATTTGGAGAAACATACCAATGTTATGATTATCGTTTGCATTGTTTCAGACATGGATGCTCTCATTCATCCCCCCTCTGATTCTACACCTCATATTACATCTCCAATTGTGGGTCCTCCTGTAATGTTAAGCCTTACCCCGCATACACTTATACTTGTACCTTCGTTTGCACCTGCCACATCAATGGGACATCACCTGAACACCACTGTCGGGAAGACTTTCAACACAAGGAGCCGATTAAACCCATCGTCGGATCTCGACTCTGATACCACTATTAGGTCATGAGAGAAGCTCGAAAAATCCTCCACATCGGGCTCAGTGCAACAACACAAGTAAGTTGGAAACCACACTTTAACCTAAAACCTTAATGCATTAAATTTATCAATCTTGTCACTTATAAAGTGTTCAATTTTCAATTTTCTAAACAATGTGAAACTTATAATATACCGTTACTACACAACAGTTTGGTTGTTATATGCAAAGTTTTTAGTTGGTGGATTATTTGGAGGTGTCATTGTAAGGGCCATTTTTCTGTGTGCAAGTAAAGTCTTTCTATTCTATCTAAAGATAATGTAAGGCCTTCTTAGAAACTTGTCCTTGTATGTTTTTATTGATTCTCAACTTTATAATAAGAGATAGACTAAATATGTCTAGGGTCCTTTAAATTTAACGTTTGTATCAGATTAATTATTTATTTTTTTAATTTTAAATTGATCATTTATCTCATTATAAATAAACAAGTTAGTTCTTTAATTTTTTTTTAAGGTGTATTTGTTTCAAATTATAATTATAGATTCTTTAGAATAAAATCATAAATTCATAACTTCTATAATTATTTGATTTCGGCCTCAAAAGTTTCAATTACTTAATCGAGCAATTGCATTTTCAACTTGCCAATTTGAATTAAACACTTGGGAAATGTCCATGTTAGCGTTTATCAATCAAAATGTCTACAAGAGACTAACAATTGCAAAATGAGATAAACTTGGGGTCTAATATCGAGCAATTGCAAAATGTGATAAACTTAATGGTTTATATAATATATGATTTGTTTTTTAAGGGAGGGATTAAGTTCCACTTCCATTAAAGAAAAAAAAAAACCATAATGGAACAATTAAAAGTTGTCGGACCAAAATCAAACAATTGCAAAATTTTGAAGACCAAAACTACATCTAAAAGTTTTTATTTTTTACGTATAGATCTATTTGAACACAAGAATTTCTCACAACAATATTTCCCTGAAATCTTCAAACAAATTCTTATTTTCTAGACCCCCGCCTCTGTAAAGAAAAAGAAAATACTACCAATATTTGTTCAACCTAGACAAACTAGACTAAAGTGTACAAAAAGAACCCCTACACGATACGTAATAAAACAGAGTCATATTTTAGGGGATACATTTAGTGAGAAAAGTTATCATAAGACCAATTGATCTTAATTCTTAACTATGCAGTTAAACACATGTTTTTTTTTTAACAATTAAAACACATGGTTAATTTTGTTTTTGTTTGAATATAATGTTAACCATCCAATATGATTATCACTGTAGAAATTCACAGTTCTCATGCTTTCATATTCTCACACTCCCCATATGTTATTAAGTTACAAGGGCTAAATATGTTTAGTCTATATAAATATATAAACTTTCGTTTTAGTCCTTCTAATTTTTTTTCTTTCAATTTTTAGTCTCTTCCATAAAATTTTCATTCTAGTGTATGTCATGCTTGAGGCTCTAGTGCTAAATGTATTATCTTCTGATCTGTTGGATTGTCCATCTAGTAGTACTGTTCTTGGTGACTGTTCTGTGCAATCATTTCTGAGATGAAAGCAAGGTACACTATTTATTTAAGCAATTTCCACTTCAGAACCCACAATGGAATATGTTGCATCAAGGGATGAACACTGAATATGATATTTGGCTTGTATTCCATCAACATTACCTCCACCCCTCTGAAAATGATACAGTGAAATTCCAATTAGAAAAGACCACTTATGATTCCATAAACATATAAAGTATATATAATTCATCACATAAGATTCAGAGACAGAGAAATACAAATATGCAAATTATAAAACATGTCACTAAAACATTACACCAAAAGTATATACAACTTACACATTTAAATTGTGCAGGAAGCGAATATGTGGAAATAAAACGTACCAGTTTGACAACATATGAGTATATGACAACTCATGGAGCTGCCATAGTCCAACCTTGCAAGCTTCTAACGCCTCATGCTCGATGTCTCATTACTTTCGAAACTTCAGAGTACACTTCAAGAGTAGGCACACATATGGAAACCCGAAATCGTTAATCAATTATCAATCTAAAACACAATTTAAAACAGTAAGGATTAATGAAAGCTGTAGTGAACTGTCAAACACTTCATAAGATTGTCGACCAAATGAAGCATAACTCTTCATATTTTTCTTTAAACAAATGTAACGACATACATGGATAAATTTTTAAGACAGCCAGATAAAACAATTAAAGAATGTACTGAACTTCATAAATGGAATGAGAGACTGATCTTGCTGGAGATTTGGATTTGTAGTCAGAGGATTGTTTTGATAAATACTGCCCAGCGGTTACAAACTGTATGCAGTTGTGGATTTTGTTTTTCAATGAGGTGATGACATCCTGATGAGACTGCAATGTGAACTGATTAGATAAGTTGAAAAAAGAGACATGAAAGTGCAAATTTATGGATGAAAAAAAATCTGAAATAATCAACAATCACAAAAACTTGAATCTACGGTGAGAATTTTTTTTTTGAATAGCAAAATGTTAGTAGTTAGTTTGTTAGATTAATATTTTTTTTTCCTTTGTCCGGGTTTGAAGAATAACATCAATGACATAAAACTTAAATAATAATAATATATTAATATAATATTTCCTCCTCGTTTTTATACCAAGAAGAAAATCTCCCCCTCTCACTGTACCGATACTAGTTTCCGGTTTTCCTCCCGATTATATTTCCCACTTGTCGAAATGGTGTATAACGGATATTCATCCAAATTCTCAAATATGGTTCGAATTTCATCACTCTGCCCGAAACTCCAAAAAAATGTGCTACCTCTCCTCCTCTAGTAGTTCATAAAATGGTCGGTCTTGTCCAACATCGAGTCAAGTTGGATCCAGTCTTGAGAGCTCCACAAGAGTAACCTCACTGTTTTGATGTATATTAGACAATAGCTCCTGCTCCCATTGCTATGTAGTATCCTGCGACATTAGACATTGAAGCAATGACAGGTTTTTCGGCAGCAAGATATCTGATTTCTCTCCACATTGAATCAGATGCATGAAAATCACCTCCTGGACAGTTAATTCCGACAATAACAGCCTTGAATTTTGTTGACCCTCTGAGACTCGAATGATGGCTATTAATTCTTTACCCCTTGATATTTCAAGAGTCCATTTTCTAATCCGAGAGTATTTTCTGTAATCAACAAAAGGCAGTGATTTCACCCCAAGCCTTTCCTCCAAGCTAGTGAAAATCCTGTCATCAGAGTACATTTGATATGAAACCCTCTTCTTTGAGTTTATCTACTCGATCGACACATTCATTTACAAGGTTTACGGCATTTTCTCTTTTCTTTCTTCTAGAAGAGGAGACCATATCTAGCCAATTTGAGAGGATATTATCCAGTACTGCAGTCGATTCCTCATTGCTGTATTTGGAGTTGTTAAAAACACCTCCAATAGAAGCAAGTTTGTGACAAGTGGTTCCAAACAACGTAACACGAGCGCCAGGAGGGGCATAAATTTTTTCACATGCACAGTCAATGTAATATTCTTTTACTTCAATTGTTGGCACAAAGCCACAACAATTTTTCCTGATTTTTTGAAATTTAATATTTGCCTTCGAATCTCATCGAGTTTAGCCCAACCACATTTCAAAGCATTGATATGAAGATACGAAACAGAAATACGAGGAGCATAAGCTGTTTTCAACAAATTATCGTGGAATTGAGGCAGAGATAACTTAGACTTGGAGTGCATAATCTCGTCGTATATCTGGCCATGTAAATTGAGTTGAAGAACACTGCCGTCTTGCACACGCTCCTAGGGGGAGTGCTAATAGAGTCTTGAGTTTGATGATATATTTGTTGAAGTCAGTGAGGGGTACAAAATCAAATTCATGGTGGGATAATAAATATCATTGACGGATGAAGATGAGAAGTGGAATTGGAAGGGTTTGTGAATCGGACCAGGACATACAAATCAATAGGTGTTGGATATAATGCATAGGTACCAGTAAGGTGCTTGGTACAGGCACGTAATA
>Ga0099826_10001912_pt1 | contig 13041 bp, 4 predicted proteins | sample Mtrugardesep15_FD_76830 | JGI IMG/M metagenome (GOLD analysis project Ga0099826, IMG submission 76830) | Root nodule microbial communities of legume samples collected from California, USA - M. trunc garden sep15 | ecosystem: Host-associated > Plants > Roots > Nodule | place: USA: California... | reverse complement strand
TTTACCTTGATTTGCTCAAGGTGTAATGGTGACTAAAGTGAGTCCAAAGATAATCTCAAAGTGAAACTCCCTTGTTTTGCAAGTAAAGAAAGAAGAAGATAAGAATGATGCAGTAAGCAATTCCCTGAGATTTCAGACAACCGAGAGAAAGGAGGGGCCCACATTCACATTTTTATAAGCTATTGGGTACTCTACCATTTAATATTAAAATCCTAAACATTCCCAACACAAATCCAATAAATCCACATCTAGATAGATAGAGTGCTTTTCTTTCTGTATTTCAAGTTACTATACAACCTTGTTCTTTTTTGTTTTGTTCAATTTCAATATATATGGGTGTTTGTGATGTAGTAGCGAGTAACCTTACAATAATCTATGTGGCAGTTACATCGTTTGTTAAGGCTTATGAGGTTTTATATGGACGAAGATTTAGTGGTGTGTTTGTGGTGACTCTGTCTACAACGTTGGTGGCTTTAATTTTGGTGGCAACTTTAATGTGGGATTTGTCTCGGAAGATTAGTAAGTGTGTTTTTGTCGACCAACATCCTCGTACTTCCCAACACAATACTATGTCTTATTGTAAAGGTGGAATCTGTTGGCACGGCGTGGCGGATCGCTCGCCGGCATCACAACTTCACTTCAAACTTCCTCTTCACCTTCCTCATATCTAAAAACATGTTGAGTTCAAGTGTGAATGTTAGTCCGTCAATGAACTAAATATTTGATATACAAGAGATGTTTTGGATAGAGATATGATTGATCGATCGATGTGGTCATGTTTTGGTTTGTTGTTGCTCTCTTGATTTCCAAATACTTCTTCTTCTTCTTCTTCTTTCTATTAGTTAGTTTATAGTGAGATATATTAAGAATATTATAATTTGTAAATCTTGGTTTAGGATGATTTCTATGGATAATTAATTTGTTGTTAAGGTTTCATAATGAAACAATATGTATATATATCACTTTCTGTTTGCTTGCTGGAATTTCCAGGTTTAATTGCGGTTTGATGCATTTTTGTTCTAGATATCAGAGAGGTTTCTACTTCAAGTGTAACTTTTTCTGAACCTTCCACTACAAGTCTAGATTTTTTTTATAAGCCAATGATTACAATTGTTTGTTGGTTTGGTACATTGATGTATTAACTTTTGATAATGTTGTGCATTTTTCTTCTTTATCAACTTTTGTCAATATTGTGAATGAACATTTTACTTTAATATTTTTCAATGTTTATTTTATTTTGATATATTGTTCCCTTCATTTGTGTATAACTTCAGCGATACATTATTTGGTACGGTCTAAATGAAGATTAGAAGAACACCAAAAGAGACTGATTTTTATATATGAAGATAGGGACCAAATCAAAATGAGTACATTTTAATATTGGAAAGAGAAATAAAGTGACCATAATATACGTGATGGGCTAATTCCATTCAATTGAAAGCGACTAATTTGACCCTTTTTAGTCTCATAAAATTCAAAGAAATAATGAATATCAGAACTAATTTGGTTCAAAAAGGTATTTCCTCCAGTTTTTCAGTCCTTTAATCAGATGCATGACACATGGAAAATAGAAATCAACGGCTGAGATTAAAAATAATCTAAAAATCACAATTGGTTCAGTAAAAAAAATAAAAACATGTTTCAAAAGATGCGGTTAATTCTTTCAAAAAATATATGCAGTTAGTGAAACTTCAATCTTGCACCAACAAAAACTAGCTGATACAGATTGTTTGACCTTTTACTTACACATAATGTGATTTGGGTTTAATAATTCTACAATTCATAAGATTATTATAGATGAATGTGTAAATTTAATTGTAAATCTGTGACTAATTTTTTTTAATTGTATCTAAATAAGTTCTCATAAACATAGTTTAGTTGGCAGAGATGAGTTTGAATCCGGACACACAACTTATTCATTTTGAAAAAGGTGAATTTTAGCCACTTGACGACAAAAAAAAATATAAATAAATTTTTGCTATATAAATGAAAAAAGAAAAGACGAAAATTTGGGAGAGAAATGGTGGTGTTTAAGCACGCTAGGTTATGGACGAGAGAAAGTTGGTGAAGGTTCACTACTACTTTTGGGCACTACAACACATGAATAAATATTATGCATGTGTGTTTGATTTGTAATCATATCATAGCTACAAAGTTTGTACGCGTCATCATCAATTAAATTGCAACAAAAATAGATATTAAAGATGAAAGTGGTAATTTACTCTATAGTTGATATATTAAGCGATAAATGTGGCCTATGAGTTGTCAACGTAGTGGTAAAAGCTTAAACTTCAAGAGAAACAGTTTAAATTTTATATTTAAAATAGTGAAAGACAACTTCCTCTCATTTAGTTATGGAACCAGTAGTGCACAAATAGGGGAAATTGGAGGGTAATAATTCATTGGACATGAAACAACAAACAACAAAAACCAATCATTGGATATGAAACCAAACCCATAATTAAGATCATGAATTGTTCAGAACAACTTGTCTCAAGTTAGGTTGTATTTTATATAAGCAGAACAGTTTTGAACAAAAATCTTTCTCTTTACAGGTTATTGCTTTAATAATGAAACTCACTAAAATCAACTAAAATTGTGGCCATGGACTCAAGTACCACTGATGAGTGATAAACATGATACTATGCCTATAATTTCTTTGACATGAAAGTGAAATTACAACTACATATGACAAGCTTTATGTGCCTGTACTGATGACTTTCTATGAAACTGCATGAAAAGAAAAACAGAAATAGAGCCTAATTTCCCCCCTTTGCCAATAAATATCATGAATCATATAGCATCCATCACCCTCCACCTTTTTATTGGTTCTGATGCTTCTTTTAATAAGGGATTTCGATGAATTGACCTACTCTTCAGGACCAGTTTAGGTAATGATATAAACTTCAATTGGTAGGCTATATCTATGAACAGATCAGAAGAGACAAAAACATATATTAGAGCTACTTCCACGGAGGTTGTTGCTGATGTTTGTAGCCAAATGGATATGTTTCCCAACCGCTACCATCTGGTTCTTTTCTTTTGCCACCAACCCCTGAACTTGAGGATTGTTGAAGGGTCCTATCTTCCATAGCTCTGCTCTGACCAGGAAACAAAAACTGCCTTGCAGTCAATGCATCTCTATTCCCGCCATCAATCATGAAACCCGAGTTAAGATCAAAGTTGGGACGGGAAGGTCCAACACCGTTTAAACCAAGCTGTGTACCAGCCATGCTCATAATATATGGGGGCTGAGCGTAAGATGGTAGGACATTTGAGGAAGATCCCCCAACTTGAGGTACTACAGGAGCTCCTCTTGAGTCCACCATGTAAGGAATTGTACCACCTGATCCATACGCGGCTGGCGAAAAAGACAAAGGGGGCATTGATGTCAGTCCATTATATCCCATAAAAGTTGAATGATTGTAGGATACTGCAGGGCCCATCCCTGAAACGCCACCAGATCCTGGCATCATTGTAAGATCTATTGCAGGCTCAACAGCCTTGCCATTTGGCAAAGACCAAATTTGAGGAACAGGCTCTTTTCTACCGACTTCCACCTTGGCACCCAAAATAGATATTGCAGGAGCATCTGATTTGGAAAGTCCATATACTTCAATACTTGAAGAAGATTTGGTAGTCCCTTGGTCCAGTAAATCAGTTTGAAAGTACGGTCTATCATTCAAATCAATGTTGCGAACTGACGGCTGCATTGACGATGATGATGATGCAGGTGATGGGCTCCAATAGCCGTTTCTTCCAAAAAAGAGCTGCCCCTCCATCCTCTGATCTGAAGCTTGGGTATCACCATCATCACCAATACTATTCAAATCTAATTCAAACCTCTTTGATCTTTTAGGGCTATGTTCCACTGATGATTGCCCAGAAGGCAAGCCTGAAGATTCACCAATTTGTTTTGCCAGTTCATCTTCACCCCCAGCCACATTCAGATCAAAATCAAGAAAATCTTGCCTTTGTTTGGAAATATCAGAGTTCCCACCAGCAGAAACATTCTTCTGATTATCAGCATTTTTACGAGGTGATGCAGGACGAAAGGCACTGGTGGCAGCCGACCCTTTCCATCCAAGTGTTCCTTCAAACTGGAGAGGGGCTGTTGGCAATCCTGAAGTTTGTGCAGGTTTTGAAGCAGAGACAACAGGTATCGGTGTTGTAGATATGGTATTTGCAGAAACATTCATATCATCAGAACCATATTCTTCATTAAGATCAAAGGTGCAAAGGCTTTTCTCTGAATTACCTCCTGGATCTTGAGCTGCTTCAGTCAACTGCGACGACTCCAAGTCAGGGATGCATTCTGGCTCAGCTACAACATCATCTGAAACACTCATATGCTTCTCCTCAGGACATGCTTCAGCGGAGTTGCTTTGTCTGGATGACACCTCGGGTAGGGCACATGCAAGGTCATCATTTTTGCCAACAGATTCAGGGCTGCCAGCTTGCCTCGTTCCACCTTCTGAGCTTTTCTCTGAAGAAGAGTTATTGATTTCTCTCTCAACTTCCTCAGCAACTTGTCGAGCGACTTGTAAAGCATCAACCATGCCATAGTCAAGTTCAATTTCAGAATTCTTGTTAACAATGTTAGCGCTTCTGGAAACTTTGCTCTGTTTGAAGGAATCAGAACTATTTGAGGTATCATCATCTTGATCAGAAACTTGAGTAACTTCCTCAGCAACTTGTCGAGCAACATCTAAAGCATCAACAATACCATAATCAAGTTCCATGTCAGAACTCTTGTCAATAATGTTGGGGCTTGTCGGATCTTTTCTTTGTTTAAAAGAATCAGAGCCATTTGAGGTATCGTCGCCGTGATTAGAAACTTGGCTATTGCCTTCTTCCTCCACTGAAGCTTTAGATAGTTGTGGATTGCTAGAATCTGTGGCTCTGGCACCATCCACCACACTCATTTTATCAGAGGCAGGTGTTTTCATGCTACCAGAAACTATTACTTTATCACAAATACCAACTTCACTGCTTTTGACATCATGTTCCAAAGAAGATTCAGGCACTATTGGTGCAGGCACAGGCTTAACTTGTGCTTCACTAGCACCAACAGAAACAGATTCAGGCTTAGGATTTATTGGTGCTCCTAATTTCTCTGGAGGGCCATTATCATTTACTTCTTGCTCCTCCTTCATTGATAAGTCATTTAACTGTAAATCATCAGGTTGATCTTTGAAACTTCCTTGTTTCGGTACAGGTAAGTTGCAGATCCCAGACGATGTCAATTCACTTTCACTTGCGGAAGCATTTTCTTGAACAGAAGTCAAAACAGTAGTAAGATGGTTTGATTTCTCTTTGAGCTCTTCACAATTCACACTTGCAGAGGACTGATGCGCATTGTCAGAACTCTCTTTCTTTACATTGGCAGCCTTATCTGGTATCTGAGTATCTGAGCTTCTCAGTATAGACTTCTCACCCCCTTCAAGTCGCAACACATGGACATTGTCATTACTAGCCCCGTTCACTGAAGACAACTGGCCTTCCTCCTTGAGATTCTTATCAATCATATGGTTTCTTTGACCAGTATCCATATCATGAGACTTAGCATCTCCATTTCCAACTTCTTTCCACTTGTCAAATAGTGCTCTTGCTCTATCTTGAACCTTGGAGCTGTGATGACCAAGAAGGTTACTTACAGTGGCCCACATCCCTGATGAAATTAGCTTCTCACTGTCTTGATATAGCTTTTCAACTGCTTGTAACATTGCAATAATTGACTCTTCCATGACACTATCATTTGTACCACCACCCAATTTTTGAGCATCATTTAACCATCTATCAATGAACCACGGTCCATCTAATTGAATAAAAAGGTCAAGACAATCTTTATTCTCTGTAGCAGCAATAGTGCTTGCAACAGCAGCCCATTGTCTTATTGCATCGCCAGTGTTCTTCACAATACTGTCTTGCTCCTTCTTCATCACAGAGACCAACTCCTGCACTCGAGAAGGGGTTGTGAGCCCATCTTTCATCTCAGTCAAAGTAAAGAAGTCTTCAAGAGTCATATTGTTTCACATAAGCTATCTCGATGTGTCAAAGTTGTCCTTTTGGTACGCCAGAACTTTTTCCTGTATTAATAAATATTTGGGATTTAAGAGGAAAAAAGTTCCAAAAGCGTGCACTGCAAAAAATATAATAACAAAGTAAGTATGCTTGTTAACACATTATTCTCAACAAGCAGTTTAATCTCATTTTAAGAAAGTATTGAGGAAATTCACTTCACACAGATTTGTAACATAAAATCAAGTTCCAAATTACAGTAACAGTAAGCAAAGTATCATTTAAAGAATATGCACCAAAACTTTCAGTCACACTCTGGTTTTGCAAAAGATCAACTACAGATAGCATTGCTGATAGTCTTTAGACACCAGAAATAGCTAGACAATAGAGAACAATAAAGGGTAAACAACAACTACAGCTATGGCTCATAGGACATCATTGGAACAAAAAAGAGAGAGAAAAAATTCAAAGTGAAGTATTATGGCCACAAAACAAGATAAAAGAAGAGTATTCCAGTGTCCAGACCCAACAAATTATTCCTATTGTATAGGATGTCTAAAATATCAAATAAATCCTTGTCCCTGGAACCTAGTCCATAAGCCTACATGACCAATGCCTTTCTTTGTTTTGAAGCGGTAGAAAAAGGGATATTTATTGAAAACAATTGTCAACTATAAATATTCGCAGATTCAGTAATGCAAATCATTTACTAAAATCAGCTACTCTAGCTCATTGTATAAATATAGTTTTCTGTCGGTCTTGTTACGGTACCAACTGGCATTTGGCTGCAACCTAATCGTAAATTAGTCACAGCTTATATTTGAGAAAATAAAGTTCTCTTAAGATGTCAGAAAGAAAATGTAATAACAGTTATATGTCTGATATGATAAATACAAGTGATGGTTTGATTGATAAGTAACTTTTGTTACTGTATTATGCAAATTTATAGTATGGACAGTTCACAACCCTATAATTGAAAAAGAAAACATAGGTCTGTGGTTACTCCTAACTCAAATCTACATAATTCTGAACAAAAAAAATCATAAAATCAGCCTATTGCAATGGCAGCAGAGAAGCATATCAAATCTATATTGACAAAATCGAAACTGAAGGAATGCCAACTGCAGAATCTTAGTTCTAAGTAGCATATATATAATAATAATTGAACCCCGTATGCAATTGCAGAGATTTCCCCATCATTGCAATTTCCAATAAAATCAAATGTTCAACATGGAAACATCTTTGTTTTACATTTATTTCAATTGAATATAGAATTCTACTTCCACCCGAAAATTTGATTCAAACAGGTTTTGAATCAACACGAGTGGAATTAATGAGCACAAGTTTGGAAGACCCTAAAGTTCAGTTCATGTAAAATGTTTCATATTTGAACATGGTTTTGAATTCTCGAGGCAAACAAAGAAAAATATATTATTTTTTTAATATTCACAAAGCAACTTATATAAATTTAATTACCGCCAAAAGAAGCATTACGCGCCAGAACTAAACAATCTAGAATTGTTTTCAGGATTAGTTCAACAAGGACAACCAATTCAGGGAAATATTTTAAGCAGATTCAGCAATCACTCACAAACTACCTAACATCGAAAAAATCAAGTAGAATGTTGATGAGTGATAAAGTTAACTAAACCTAAATAAATCTATGAACAATAATAAGATTAGCAATCACTTCAATAGCAGGTATCAAGTCACACTTAAAAAAGCAATATTAATGAAAAGTTACTAACTTTCAATTCACATCAACATTAATTCATCATTGCAAGTTTGTAACAGCCAAATCAGAATCAAAATCATAATCCCAAACATAAAAAAATGTTTTTTTAACCTAATTTAATTAAACAACTAAATCATGATTAAGAACAAATTCAGAACCAAAAATAGCAAATAAAACTAATTTCAATCCTTAATTTTGAACCAAGAGTAACATATACAATAAATAAGGGGAAAATTGCAAAACCCTAAATTTACTAAAAATCCCTAAAAGAACAAAAAATAAATTCATTGTTGTATAGAAATGTAAAAATTAAATGAAGTTAATATGTTACGAGAAAATCTAAGATGCGTTACGAGAAACACGAATCTTAAAAAAAAAAAAACATGAATTAAGAATAAGTACGAGAGTAAGAAGAAAATTGAAGAATGTTCTGTTGAGTATTACCTCGGTGAAACAAATCGAAACCCTAGTTGAGGTGAATTGGACAGTCTTAGGTTTTATCTAGAATGTTCTTTTTTGGGGTTTTTGTTTGGAATTGTTGTGTGTTTTGGAAGAATGTTGAAAGAAGAAATTGAATGAATGAGAAGAAAGAAATAACGTTTTTAGTTGTTATTGAATTTTGATTTTGATGTTGGAAAGGAAGAAAATACTAAGTAAGAAGTGAAGAATAATATTAATGATATTCGGATTTTATTTTTTGATTTTGATTTCTTGTTTATGTGAGTTTCCTCTTTGGTTTGTAAAGTTAGAGAGTTGAGTTGGGCACTAACACGTGCGACTTCATAAGTTGTTTGTTCACATTTGATGTGATGTGAGCTTGCGTGTTAATCTATCAAATTCATTGAAATTTCACCCCTTTCCTTTCTTCATAAACTTACATACATACATGTATCTATTTAGTTAGAAATTTAAAGAGCAAATACATTTATTCTTACAAACATAGTAGTAGTGACACAATTTTAATAATAAAAGTAGTGTGATATAAGTGATAAATATTTAGATTTCATTGGTGTAAGGTTATGTTTTGATCGATGCGTATGAAAAAATATTTGTTAGAAGAAGTTAATTGTATAAATAGATCTTAAATGTTTGTTACTTTGAGAGAATTAATCTTTAAAGTTAGTTTTTTTTGTTTTGTTTTGATTACAGAAGCTAAAACAAAAACAAAAAGAAGCAGCAGTCAAAGAATTATTCCCTAGGGAAGAAGAAGGTACCTATAACATCAACCATGAGCAGGATGTGGATTAAAAGTGGGTCCAAGCTTGGCTAGAAATCGGCACACTAGTTGCCTTCGCAAAGTGTATGATGCATAGAAACATTTCTGGTATGGATCAAGTCTCTTGTGTCTTGAATAAGAGTAGAATAAACATGGAAGTTCACAAATGTTCCCATGATGAGGGATATGCACCGGAGTGAGTCAGAATAACTATCATTGGTTTCTCAATGGTAGTTAACTACCGCTGAAGGTAGTTTTTTTAACTTCCATGTGTTTTTAGGAAGTTTGTGATGTTAGAAAAACAATTCTCAAAGGATTGATGTTGTACAAGCCTGTTTCTGAATTATGCTCTTCTCTCAGCTCGTTTTGCTCATTTTCAACCAAACTTTTAAAAATACCCCTGTGTGGGTTAACTCACGTTTGTGTTTATCTATGCAGGGGCATTATGAAAATTTCAGTTAGGAACGAGCTAAATCAGTTGGGGGAAGAGCAGAATCTTAGTTTCTTCAAATAAGCAAATGGGCCTGTGGGCGACTTCATTTTCAAATCTTCCTACATGTCCAAATCTAAAGGGGTTGATATTTGCACCTCTCATATTTACTAGTATACCCCCTAACTCTCATCAGATATAATATCTCATTTTTCCTCTTAAGTTAGGGATTGTTGACTTTGTAAAAATATTTTCTATTATTATTTTCTAAAATTCATGTAAGTTTTAATTGTTGAAAAGAGAAAATTCTTTTGAAGTGAACAACTAGCTTGCCTTTTATTGAAACATGTACGCTATATCTCATTTTATTGTTATTAGATTTAATGTTTAAATTAATATTAGATCAAATTTGATTAATATTTGATTTAATGTTGGCGGTATAAGCCAAGTTTAGTTATATTAAATTAGTTCAACCAAAATAATGAAGCAAAAGAATGGATTAATTTTGCTACCCAATTATGCAATGCAACCTCAAAATGTTGTATCTAGTGATGGTATAGTCGTAGCCCAATTCACTACCATATAAAACCTGATACTTTAACTTGCTTCAAATTTTATCTGGTTATACAAGATTTTCTTTTGAACTGCAAAGTATCAACATATCCAAAGAGAGAGTGAAAGTAAGTACAAATGGTACTATCTTTTGAACAGCAAAGTATCAATATATTCAAAGTAGAAGTTGGAAATAAGTACAAATGGTTCTCTTCTTGACTCTACTCACTAAAAAGCCAATGGCTACAAAATAAAACCCAACAGAACAGTACTCAAAAGTCAAAACAGTGGACAACAATTCTTATCTTAAGATGTTAGTGTACTACTATACGACCTCGTATTTGAGAAGGCACTAAATGTTTTAAAAAAATTATAAGTTGATCAACATCTCAAGCAAAAGCAACCTAGTTAAATAAACAATGGTATTGATCCTTAATTCAAACCAACCGCCAGCCACTAAATTTGTATTATTTTCAAGACTATTTGCAACCTATGGAGCCCTCGAATTAGTCACTTCTTGGACTAGAACCAGATACCAAAGTTTTTCAAAATAAAAATTGGTATAACAATATTTAAAACCTCAAACTTAATTTTTGTTCTTCATCTTAGAAAAGCGAAGAAACGAGCTAGTTATATATTTTTTAGAAGTCAAACTAACTCACAAAAAACTAACTAGTTATATATTAAAGGATACCAAATTTTCGTGTAATTTTTTTCATTCAAATTTTATCCTTCATTTAAGCTTTTTTGTTTTCAATTTTAAACTTATTAGTGTAATCAAATAGTTTAATTTAATCCTACTATCAAATTTGATGATATCCAATTTTAATTTTAAATCAAATCAAAACTAATTTTAATTCAAATTTGAATTAAAAACATAGTATTTATACCTATATATAAAGAGAATGTATCAATATTTGGTGTAATTTTACAATTGTATTTTTCTTTACATAATCAAATAATTGAAGTGAATATTAATTTTAGATTCGAATCAAATCAAATTTGATCTAATATTAATTTAAACATTAAATCTAATATAATTCTTGAACCAATCTTAAGAAATCAAATATAAACAAATTTAAATTCAAAATTAAATTTAAATATAGTAGGTAAAATAAAAATAACAATTTGTACAAAAAAAATTAACAATATTAAAATGATAGAAATTTATCAACAATCACAAGCTTAACTTTTGTCATGAATGGAGGCCAACATTGGTCTTTATTGAGAAAAGTAATGCAAATAGAAGAGAACATCAAATCCTTAAAAAAAGGAAGTGAACATCAATAATTGTCTTCACCCTGGTATTATATAAAAAACCTTAATAAATTTTTTAATTTAAATCAGATTGAATTGAGTTAAATGTATTTTTAATCCCTATAATATTATTGATTTTTCAAATTTATTTTAGGATAAAAAATACACCTTTCCTAAAAAAAAAAAGGATAAAAAATACACATACTTTATATAAGGACAAAAACATATCCAACCCAATCAAATTTGATTTAACCCTAATTTAAATTTACTCTTGAGAAACATCACATTTATCACCGCCAACATTTTTAGAATCACTTAATGGAGCATAAGTTGAACGCTTTGATTGGACTTCCTTATGCGTTGGTTGCAACTTTGGACGGAGTGCTTCAAGTTGAGCTCCTTGCTTTCCCAAAGCCCAATCAGCAGAATCAAAATAAGCACGATCCTTGGATATTAGGGGAGGCTTCTTTGGCAACCTACCATACTTTTTCTTAGCACCATCTTCTTCATGTTGAGTTGAGGGCTTTGATTTTTCATTAGTTGTATCTTGATCACACACTTTGTTAAGAGAGTCCTCATTCAGTTCATGTTTCTTCGCATCATCCTCAACCTTGACAACATCTTCCTCATGTTGAGTTGAAGGCATTGAGTTTCCATTGTATCTTGATCACACACTTTCTTAAGAGAATTCTCATGAAGTTCATGTTTTTTCACATCATCCTCAACATTATTACCATCTGACATTGTTTACTCTCGTAGTGCAAGAAAATAAGTTTGAGCTTCGGCGATCTTAGGGAAAATAAGTAAATCTGACATTATTACCATCTGACATTGTTTACTCTCATAGTGCAAGAAAGTGAATCTGATTGCTTTGTGAGTGAGTATTCTAGTACTCTATATATAAAGGGAAAATAAGTTTTGATGTAATTTTTAATCAAATCAAATTTGATCTAATACTAATTTGATCTAGTGTGCGTGTGTGTATGTATATTGATCAATAAATTATGTCAAAAAATATATTAATCAATAATATATCTTCTAATTTTTTTCAATGATTATTGTTATTTAGTTTATTAATAAAAAAAGATATTTTGATAAAAAGTACCACATGGAAAATAAAAAGTACGTCATTGTTTTTTTAATATTTTGATGGTATATTCAAATAATTTGATTAGTGAACTTTGGTTAGGATGGATTAGAGTTGATCCATTTGGATTGATTTTTCACTTTGTATTTTCATTTGGGTTATTCATGAGTCAGGTCTTATGCCCCCCAATCTTTGTATCAGTTCCGTTTTATTTATATTATTTACTATTGGCCTAAAAAAAAATTGACCAGATCTTTTAAAAAAAATCCATATATTTTCAAGTTCACTATATATTTTTTTGACAAGAATTCACTATATATTTATGTTCATCAATAATATTTCTTCTAATAATAAAAGTCGCTTAATAATTTATATTCCCGTCAATGTTTATATATAAAATTATTTATTGTGTTTGCTCAATTTTTTTTTATATTTTTTTGTAGGTTTTAGATCCTATTAATGAAAATACAATTATTACGAAAACATTTTTTTTTATCAATATTACTACTTTTTGTTAAAATAAAAATCACTCTATTCCTTGACAAAAAAAAAAATCAATATTTTTAACAAAAAGATGTAAAATACAAATAGAAAAGTAAAGAATAAAGGGAGCTTCTACGGTACACCCGCAAATTAAGGTGTACCGGTACTCCTACTTCAAAAATCTTTAAATTAACTATTATTTTTATGGAATAAAGAGTTATTTGTTGATATTTATATTTTAGAAAATGTCATTTCATAAG
>Ga0099826_10001911_pt1 | contig 13043 bp, 5 predicted proteins | sample Mtrugardesep15_FD_76830 | JGI IMG/M metagenome (GOLD analysis project Ga0099826, IMG submission 76830) | Root nodule microbial communities of legume samples collected from California, USA - M. trunc garden sep15 | ecosystem: Host-associated > Plants > Roots > Nodule | place: USA: California... | reverse complement strand
GATTAGAGTCTGAACTCCATCAGACTCTGAATCCTGAGAACAGTGCCATTTTTCGTAAGAAAGAAACGTTTTTAAAAACACAATTCAACCCCCCCTTCTTGTGTTTTTCCCACCTTCATAAGTTTCTTAGTTCTTTTCGATCTCATGCATCTTTAAGCAGTAAAACTTACATAATGTATAGAAATAGATCATAGTACGTAGCTATAATGGGTCTCAAAATCTAGTTTACTGATATTTACAATAATCGGTGGAATTTTCCATATATTATTTGTAAAACAAGTTAATAAGTGCAGATAAAATATGCGTATAAATACATAATTTTAGCACTTATCAACTCTCCTCAACTGAAAACTTTGTTTGTCCACAATCAATAGTCCTACTAAAAATCTCATAAAACAAGTTCAAACAATAATATATAAATATTTCAGGGTTTGTAATCAATCAACAATTTCAAATGTTTCATCTGTGAATGATTCAGTGTTCGGAAAACTCAAGATCATAGTTTATAATTGTCCATAAATCAAAGCATGGATATTAAATAATAAGTAGGATTTCAAACTTTCCAAAATAACAATTATTCGATCAGAATCATAATATGAGCCCGTTTGTTATAGTTTTTTTAAGAAAAAAAAATCATTTATTTTAAAAAAATAATCACTTTTCAGAGTAGTGCATCCGTTTGTTACAGATTTTTAAAAAAATCAGAACCTGAAAATAATCTAAAAACAGCTTCAAATGAGAAGCTGTTAGGAGCAACTTCTCAAAAAATAGATTTTTTTTTAGAGGAATGAGAAAATATGATTCAAAAGATTGAACTAATTTTGTAACAAAAAATCTCTTTTATATAGTTGAATCCAAACAAACTAAATTATTTGTTTAAAAATGTGATTTTTATTACGATAAACAAACGCAAAATAGATTCTGATTTTTTATAAAATCTCTAAAAAATAATCTCTAAATTATTTCATGTCAAAATCACTTTTATTTTAATTCATAACAAACGGGCCCTATTTCACAAGTATTTCAACTCAAGGGTGAAATGTTTCTCTCGATCTAAGCAATGTATTCACAGCAAATCAATATTAACATACTTCTCATCAAAGGTATGAAACTTGTATTTATTAGGGTTGATACAAACAATATTTGTTTTAATTTTTTTTTTTGGAAATTTAAAAAGCCTAAGAATAAGAAAGTATTTGTTTATTATGCATAACTATTTATATTACACACTCTCATTTATTTTTTGCTCACACCAAAATTGTGACTCTTTTGATTTACTACTCTTGAAAATTTCTTTTTATTTCTTTGCTTTTTCCTTTCTTTTAAATATTTTTCTTTCTTTCTTTTTCAATTGTCAAGGTAGTTTTATTTTCTTTTTCTTTTCATAACCAGCACACTTGATTTTTTTTTTTTTTGAAAGAACACTTGATTCTTTTATTGTGAGTTACCTCTCCCCAATGTGCATAAAACCATAATGTTAAATAAATGCTCTCTTACCCTAAGACAAAAGGACATGGGTTTGTTTTTCTTGAGGTTTAGGGTTTCAATTTTTCAAAAAGAATGCATAATTTTCAATTCGGCTTAAAGAGGATTGACTAAAGTATCACTATACTCACAAGGTAAGCTTTAATTTTGCAAAGTAGTTGCACGCAAAATAGAAATGGCCTTGATCATATCCACGAATCAAACATATTCAACACATAACAATATTCAGTTAAAATTAACCAAGTGAGATACAATTTTTGGCTCTCAAATATCTAAACAATGGAAGTTGCACTCAATCTCACACGGTTAGGTCTAAAGTGATTCACACAAGATTGACATGTTATTAAGAAATGGATGAAATCAAACTTGAATAAAGTAAGTCAATTTCATGCTGATGTTCGAGAACAACCATGAATATGATCTTTTTTTTTGAATCGGCAAATATTATTAAACGCCATCCCTACAAGACGCAACCATGAATATGATCTAATCACACATTGTAAAATATGCATCCAGATTTACAAAATTGTTAAACCTCTTAGCAAAAATATGTTTAACAAATACTACCTCCGTCCATAATTATAGAACCCTTTTGAAAAAAATAATTGGAATTAATAAAATTGAAAGTGGTACTAAATTTGTTTGTAATTACTATTGTTTTTACAATTTTATCCTTTGAGAGAGAGAAATAGTGTAAGTTTTCAACATTGTATTTAATGTTGATCGAAGAAAAAGATATAAAAATGGAGATATGTCAGTAAAGAATTAATTAATGTACTTAAAAATACCAAAAATCATATAAAAAGAGACAATTTTTTTCTTCAAAGGTTGTTATATTTAGGGATGGAGATAGTACTTACTTTAAACACACACCGCATTGTCATTCAAACTTTACAAATACACAAGTCAAAGTTTCACAACAAAACACAAAAGAGCATCGATATCAAAGCAAAGGACACAAATTACTGATATTGAAAAGGAGTACAAATGACTGAAAGCTTTTAAAAAATTTAAATTTCACTCATTTATGGTGGGCTTTCAATCCATTGAATTGTGCTTTCAATTCAACTAGATTTTTTATCCATGTCCTCTCCATCTCTTGATACACATTCATCAGACATGTCTTCTCCATCACCATTGAGGTGAACCTCATAAGAAGAATCATCATTATCACCACATGCAGGGCTGTAATCAAATTGTTGAAGAGGTCTTGCTTTTGAGGACCTTGTTGCAACAACTTTTTTCTTTTTAGCATCACTACTTCGAGTTTGTTTGTATGGTCCCTTTTCTTTTTGTTCTGAGAGATGGAACGAAGATAAATGCAAAAGTAGGAGATGAAATTAGGAAGGGTATAAAGACTATTTGATATGATGAAAAAAGAAGTAGACGATGAAGAGTGTGAGGGTGATTTTGTGTGAAAGTGCAAAGTTAAATGGTAATGTGAATAAGTGAGTGGTTTTTCATTGAAATTCCTAACAGCAAAATTTTGAACATTCACTAAGAGAATAGTTACTCGCTACGTGAATCAAAATAAAAAATTTAGGTTTTCGAAATTTTATGAATTTGCTAAACAAGAAGTTCCACGCTTAATGAATTTAGCAGGATGCATGATTATAGATCAATTCCAAAACAGTTTACTAAAGTCACTCACTTTTACCATGATCAAACCAAAATATGTTAAATATGCACAAAAGACTAAACTATTGAAATTAAAAAGCAAGCAATATAAAATTGATTTACCTACCAACAAGCATTTATTTTACGTCATTAGCTCAACGCCTGATTTGATATCAGTCAAAATGATTCAGAGGATGTCTTGGTTGCACGTCCCTTGAGTCCCTGAATTTTTTTAGTCTTGGTGTATTTTTCAAACAAGATGAAACACACTTCTAGATTCTAATCTTTGATGGTTACTGTGTTGTCATCCACATTCAATGTAACCCTAGCCTTCTTGATGAAAGTCATGCCCAATATCAGAGGGGTTGTGTCACCCTTATCCATTTCCATCACAAAGAAGTCATACATGCAAGGTCGTTCTTAAAGTTTTACGGGCCTTAGACATGATATGAGAAAAAGGTTCCTTACATAATACATCATAATTTTTTTTAGCTCATTGTTGTGATTGTATCGACTCTTCATTTCGATTTTTTTTCCGCTTTTCACTACCAAATAACTGTTTTTTAGACAACATCTGAAAATAAATCAAATACTCCATATTCACCAAAACAAAATAAAGTATCGTAGAAGTAGAGAACGATATCACATGCAAAGCAGACTGAAATTTTAGCACCCGAAAAATAGAGACTTGAATTTTAGCACCTAAGAAAAATAACACAAAAAAAAGTAAAAGTATATCAACACGTAATTAATTAAATTTTAAACTTTTTGATGCAAAATTCTCTAATATTAAACTCATAACAACAATAGTACATGATACAAAATTAGTGTTAGATTTTTTACTATAAGTATCTTTAACAAGTTCATCATGATGATACAAAATCAATGTTAGACTATTGTTAAAAGTGTACCTTCAATGGTGAATTTTAACTCTGATTCAAAAAAAAATGATGAATTTTAGCACTATTAAAAACTTATATCAATAATTCACCACCTACTGTTTTTTCTTCCTATTTTTCTTCATTGTTTTTCCAATTCATTGCTTAAGGATTTGGATCCTCCACCGTATTGGTCTCTTCTCCAGTCTCTGCTGCAACTATCTAAGCAATTAGCTAGAGTAATCTTGTAGGTCTTTCCTCATCTTCTCTTGAATAACAATTGTTAGTCATGTTCCCAATCTTCTGAACCGACAATGATAACAAGGTTGAATATATTGGACTTCAATAGAATTTATATAGTATTATACAATTTTCCCTCAAAAAATAAAATAAAATAGTATTATACAATTTAGTTCCTGCACCACATAATGCATTTAAGCTTAGAATTTGGTTTCTATGCATGGATTGATTTATACTGATTTTGTTGGGGTACATGTTATGCCATTTTGAAAGTCCATTGTGGTTTGTGGATGCACTCAAATTGTTTTTCTTGTTTCCTTTTACAGTCCATTTTGAAGATTGTCACCGTTTTTTAATTATGAATGGTAATGCTAATCATTGTCTAATAATTTTTTCATCCAAAAAACTTAGAATCAGCAAGAGATGGTAGGTGTTCCTCTGAGTCTAGCCACCATCCTGAGGATCATGGAACAAAGTCATTAGGGGATATTTTGATATTTTTATGAACTTCTAATTTTTATGTCAGTTCCTTTACATGCTCAGCCACTCCAATAGTGTGTTGGTTTTTGAATGTTAAATTTTTTTTTGTCTTTTGCATCGTTTTCAACCCACTAAAGGTGGACGACTAATCCGGCTCGTGCGTAGAGGCATACGCATTGGCCAAGCGTTATCCCGTGAGCATAGCTCAGTTGGTAGGACAATGCATTATTATATGCAGGGGCCGGGGTTCGAACCCCGAACACTCAATTTATTTACCTTATAAGGTGAATTCTAGCCACTAAGCTACCTGATTAAATTATTTTATTTATTGTTTTAATCAACTTGATGTATGGATCGATGTTGTTACTCTTAAAAGATTATATGAATAAAACTTAGTCATTTATAATTATATATTTTTTCATTTTAGTATTTATTAATATTCTTTACTTTTATTTAAGATTAAACTATTAAAATGAAAAATGTAAAAAAAAAAATAGATAGAAAAAAACTAAAAAAGACATTTACGACGGTTTGAACCGTCGCCAAAAGCTTAAAGGGGCGGTTAGGAACGCTGAAATACCCCCTTCAAACATAAAAAAAAATAAAATGCGTATTTTGCGACAGTTACAAACCGTCTCAGAAAATTTCCTTTGCGACCATTGTAACAACAATTGAATGAACTGTCGCAAAATGATATAGCGACACATATATCCTTTGATGGTTGAGGAACCGTTGCAATGAACATTTTTTCTTTTCTCTCCGCATTAATTGCATTACACTACTCTTTAGGGTTATGCTTGGTTTGGTGGTGAATGTTCCCTTGTAATTATTAGCCAATTGTTTAGTAAGTTCGCCCATTTGTACTTCAAGATTTTTAACAGAAGCATCAACAATTTTTTGATTAATGATGGCTACCTGCATAAATTGTTTAAGTGTATCTCTATGCTGCTGAAATTTGTCTTCTTGAAGACTTTGATGGGATTACTGGTAAGGGAGTTGTTGTCTTGGACAATTAGGTTTTTTTTTCCTTTGAAAGAAGGGTTGTTAACCCTCTGATAGTTGTTGTTATATTTTTATTTTTTTAAAGCAAAAAGAAAATATATTAAATAAAAATAGAAGTACAAAAGACGGGACGTTAGCCCTCTAATAGTTGATTCTCACTTGGATACTCAATAATTATGGATCTTAATAAAAAAATAAAAAATTACTCAATAAATAAAATATTTAGATCTCATACATAACACATAACACTTTATTTTGAAATACAAATCCTTGTATTAATACAAGGATTATTAAATAGATACATATTTATTATTAAATGCACATGTTACCTTGTAAATTTATTTTTTTAAACTTCTTAATACGTGCAAATTTACACATAATAAAAAAAAATCCTTGTATTGATAAGCAATAGCATCTCAATAGTCTTAGGTGGAAGTTCTATGACATGCCTTGTTCAATGGAATAGGTGGATCTGAGAAAGCTCCAGTAGAAATTTGATCAAAGATAAATTTGTTAGCTGCTTCGGTGTAGTGAATTCCATCCCAAACTACTCTAATAGGTCGATTTTCACAAGTACCTATTAATATTTGAGATCCATTGAGCTCTATAGTTTGTCCACATCCAACAGTAGTGCTGAAGTTGTACTCCCCTCCAAAGCCACAACATGTAACCAATGGCTGCTCAAACCCTACACACATATAAATGGTTCACTCAAGTACGTACTTTGATTAATAATTTCTATTTTCTCTCTCTTTTTTTTTTTTTATAAAAAAAATGGAATCAAGAATGTGATAATATGATCGTTTTAATTTAGCTTACCATATTTAGCTGGGTTACTAAAAAGAGAGTATTTAACTGAGTAGATATCTACATATGTGATTGCAGCTTGAGGAAGTTCCTCACGAAGTAGGTCCACAGCTTCCTTCAACTTTAGGTTAAAATATTGAGCTACTTCATTATATTGCTTTGCACAACCATTTTCATCCCTTTCGGCAAATATAAATTTCAAGGAAATATAAGGAAGACAACCAATGGGTCCTGTGTTGTGTATCCAAAATGATCTTGCCCCCAAAATGTATAATGCCTGATCACATAAGTTCATCAATATAAATTTGTATTAAATTTGTAAATAAGTTTGTATTAATTTTGTAATTTTATCCTTCAAGAAAAATATATTTTTTTGACAAATCCAAGAAAATTATTAATTAGGTTAGTTTTTCATCATTGTATTTATTGTTGGTTTAATAATTTTTAAAATAATTATATATTGATAAAAATAATAATTAATCCAGTTTAAAATTTGAATGAATTTTATAAAAAGTTATAATAAAATTTCTCAATTAAATAAAAAAAGGTAATGAACTACCTTAACATTTATTGAGAAACTTTTAACTATTTCAGGCACATCAGCGGTCACTTGTTGTATAGTCATGCCCCGATAGAAGCCACCACCAAGATCATTTTGACCAATATCAATTGTGTACAGGGCTTGATGAAAATATTCTTCATTGGGCATCAAGCTTGCAAACACACCTCCTATATTGAGAAAATAAAAATTAGAATCAAAACAATGTAATAAAATGTTGGCAAGTTCTACAATGAATCACCTTAATAGCTAGGTAGTCAATATTGGATCAATATCAGAAAATCGTCGAGACATTAATGACAAAAGACACTTTCCTACGTAAGTAAAAGTTCAACGAATGTTCGTCTTATCCTTACGATTGAGACAATAACATGATACCAATTTGATATTAAAAAAAAAAGAAAAATGAAATATAACATAAGTTTTGAGACCCAAATGTCTCATATTTTCTTGTTTGCAAAATTGACCCTAAGTATTGTCTCAAACGCTGGTACAAGGAGGACTACACACTTTTACTTCTTAGGGTTGGCATCAGTCATTGGTACGGTTTCCAACAGTTTTCAATAATTGATGCACGATGGCCCATCTTAATTACCTAAAATATTTGAGTTTTGTTTTTTAATAAAGATTGAGTGATTATTAATTTAATTAATTGAATATATAAGTTGTTTCATTACCTTGCTGTTTAATAAATTGTGTCCTAACTTTGAATTGTGTAAATTGAGCAGATTGAATACCAAGAAAGAATGGGCTTTGTCCATTCAACTGAGGTAAAATAATAGGAGTGAGTTTGATTGTTGCTGATGCCGATGCAAAGTTTCCTCCATGTGAGTAGTTAGCCCCCAAAGAATCAAGATATGCACTTAGAAATGGGAGTCCAAAACTATCAGCTGAAATTGCAAAATTATGGAAAAAATTAACATTGTATTAATTCAAGAATTAACTTGTTGAAACATTCATTCAATAATGATATTCGGACACTCTACTCTCCAATACTCATTTAAAAAATTATTTTATTTTTATATATTCTTCTTATAACATCATAAATCTATCACATCATCACGTCTATTTATTTCTCTCTCACAAGGTGTTTAACAGCGCATAAGTGTATAATTTTTTTTTTTCAAAATGTGTATGAGTGTTTCAAAACTTTACTCATTTATCTTATTTTTATCAAATCAATATTGATTATTTCACCGTCTCAATCATAAAGTCGAAGAGGACCCTAAACTTCTATTTATGAAATCGACGTGAGTCATTTTTTTGTATTCTAAAAAGTTTATTAATGCACTTAATATCACAATGGTTTACGACAGAACTTACGTGTGAAATACATATTTCTAGAATGGACAATGAGGTGAAATGGTTGATGATCTGATTGAAAGAGTGATATAAAAATAAAATGAAATGTTAAATGGAGTGTTAAATCGAAATTTGATCCGTTTAAAATATATGAGAAGTGAAAATATCATTATTATTTCAGAATTGGTGACATAGTTAAGTCTTTAAACTACTAAAGCTCAAAGTAACCAAAAAATTAAACTAAACTCCAGATATTTCTTTAGAGAAATTGAGAGGATCTATGTTACCACTATCTACTTATACACACGTTGAATGATTAAGATGAAAAAATATAACTTTAAATACGTTTAGTGGACCAAATAATAATATATGGTATACTAGTTGCCACGGTCGTATTACAATCTACAAAGGAACCTTAAAGCTTATCCATTCATGCAATTCCTTATCCATGTTTTTTATGACCTATTTAGTGGACAAAGATTGTTGTAGTTAATTTGTTAGGGAAGGAGAAATTTTTTTTTTTTTAGAAATCAAAATGAGATTATAATAAGCATCAAGAGAGATTCATCTCGCACAAGGTGTGCAAAGAGAACCTTCCGACAAAATTACAAAGTTTAGTGTCTAAAGCCAATGGAGAGCACAACAAAAGAAAACAAATGTGAAGAAAGCTAATCTCTAACACTCATACATAGAAGAGGGTCCCGCCACCAGTCAGTGTAACTGAAAGCGGAAGTAAGGTTGTTAGTTTTCAACCATAAAAAAGACGTTAACTGAACACTATCCAACAAATGATCAATTTCCTTGGTTTTGTGAGGAAGGAGAAATTTGTTACCACTAGGAATATAATTATGACCTATTTCATAATACTTTTTCGACGTTTCAAAGTGAACTCCTTTTGTTTTGTGAAACATCACAAAGCAATAAATAATGAATTCATAATCCTTCTTCAACGTTTTAAAGAGAACTCATTTTGCTTTGTGAAACATTACAAAGCAATAAATAATGAATTAAAGGAACATGCATTTTTGTCATTTTATACAAACAATTTTAAAATATACTTAAAAGAGTAGAGTAACGTGGTAAAATAATATTGTAACATAGTTGAATCTGATGTTAGTGTAAAACAAATTTACCAATATCCATAAGGTAGAAAGCTAACAATGTTAATAAATAATTACCAATGAAATCAATGATTAATCTTCCATCAGAGAACCTTCCAGCAGGTCTATTGAAATAAGTCTCTCCATAAGGTGGTGGTGGTTGTACAAAGGCAGCAGCCAAGCCACCAGTATCAGAGTTTGAATCACCAAAGTTAAATATGGCAGGGAAATTGCACTCATTGCCACTTCCATTCACTATGGAAGCTATAGATAATACATTAAAAAATAACACAAGTGAGACATGAAACTTGTTTTTGGTGACAAAATCCATTGTACTACTAGTCATTTTGTCGGTGAGTTACACTTATAAACAACAAAATTCATTGGAGGTATATATATATAAAACCGCCAACCGTTTATTGTACTTTTCTTTTAAAACAAAAACACGTTTATTACTGTATACTTTGAATTGAACCTACATGTTGTAAAAAAATAAAATAAATGGAACCTACGTGTGTGTTTAATCAGGTGTTTAGGCTAAGACCGTTAAATTGATTTTGAGCATCCAAGTTTGATCTCTTTCAACAAAAATTCGAATTATTAAGATTTCTTTTTCTTAAAAATCGAGTGAGTTAACACATACCAAAATGCTAATTAATTGTAACCACGTGTATGTAACTTACTCAATGAAATAAACCTATCTATGTATAGGAGTTAATTTTGGACAATGACGACACAGCACATGGGATGATAAGGAAGAACAAAGACATATACATATGTTGAAGCTGTGGATAGAATCAAATCATTGATTCAAAAAAGAGCAAAATTTTGTCACGAAAAGGAAATGTTTGGCCCAATCTCATAAATAACCGAGAATATAGAGATGAATTGTAGCTATTTCATATTCTATTGGTAGATCAATTTTCTAAGTTAATTATCAAATTAGTTTTCAATTTCGTTTTCAACCCCACACGTTTAACTTCTACAGCTTTTTTTAGAGCTATGCTCAATGTTACGATGGAGTTTAGTATGTGTGAGCCGGAAAATGAATAGGTACGTAAAGTTGGACTAATAATTTTTTTAATAAAAAATTAAATTCAATACTCGTAATCGATGTTTTTTAACAAAAAAAATCTCAACAAACGCAGTGCTAATATTTAAAAGTTTTTTTTGTATACAAATGCTACATTTCACAAGATATTTTTTTAATGAATTGATTGATTGAGCTCTTGATTGATTTTTTATATAGTTAGTGCAATGTTACGTAAATTGTACGAGTGCGAGTGCAAGGGTGTTTTAGTTATCCTAATAACATATGTATGGGGAAGGTGACGAATTGCATGTAGTCAATGGAAATGCAGTGCGATTATTGTTTTCAACTTTTCGTATGTGCTTGGTGGTCTAATAATTGACGGTTGTTCACATTAATTTTGGTCCCAAAAAGCAGGTGCCTATACACCTCAATCACATGTTTAGCTATGATTTTGGTATTTCGTGTTTGATATGGTACATTAATATACTCATACAATTCTAGTTTTATGATGCTAAACTCTTAAGTTTTTTTTACAAAAATATTCTAAGGTTTTTGTCTTCGGTTCCGTTGAAAAGTGACTCAAAATTGATGTTGGAGGTTATGAAAGATCGTCGCTCAAAATTGATGTTGGAAGTTATGAAAGATTGTCGCACGATTTAGAGCAATCTTCGCACGACTTGGTGATGTTGGGATCATGTTTTGGTTCGTCAAAAATCGTGCACAATTTGACATGCGACAACTTTATATTACGAAACAGTGAATCGTGATGCGATTCGAGCAAATCACGGTGCAATTTTACAAGGATCTGAGCATTATATAAGCATTATTAGACCCATATGATATAATGTCGTGAAACCAAATGGGTGCCCACCATGGGGCAAATGGGTGAATTGAGTGTCATGGGTTTAAAGTGCGACATCCAAAAATTCACCAGAGATAATGGTTTCATGTTATGAAAAGTTAAGATGCAAGCGGTTTTGATACAACAAAAGCGTACACAAGCTTTGAATGGTTAGGCTACGTTGTTGGTCACCATGTCACAGACGAAGATGATCGAGATGGTGGACAAAACCAGGAGTGTCTTTGTCTTGTGTGTCGGGGATAAAGTTTTGAGAAATGTCTCGAAGGAAGCTACCATGACATTGATTTGGGATAAGTTAGAGTCGTTGGCTCGTAAGAAATTTCTGAAATAACTACTATACTTGTTTAGGATGGTGGATTCAAAAACCATCACTAGAAATTAACGGAGTTCAATAAATCCTTGATGATTTGGAAATCATTGAGGTGAATCTTGAGGATGAAGACAAGATTATACTCTTGTTTCACCTAGATCCTTTGAGAATTTCAAGGATACCATATGATGACAGATCATCATATGACATTTTTGGCTATGTTTTTAGTACTTTTCTTTGCATTTGAAGACAAATAAGTTGAGAGATAGAGGAGTTGTCAATGGTTTGAGAAACATATTGTATTGTTTTCACTTGAGTCGTTGTAATTCGCTTTTATCCTAGATCATGCAAATCCATAGGTGTTTTGAGCGTTTTGTAGTGAGAAATCATGTAAACCAACAAATCAAGACATCACGTGAAGGATCAAGGATATGAAGATTAAAGTCAATGGTTCTTAGAAGGTTTTTGAAGACAATACAACGTGGAGAAAATTCATTTCAAGTTCCTAGGAGTTTCCAGACGAAAGAACGATCGAAAACGGAAGAAAAACGCAAGAATTCGCACATCGGGGGCTGCCTCAAGCGCCTGACCATGCGCCATTAGTGCCTGAGGAAGTGTTGCTACTGCTTTGGGCGCCATTAGCGCCTGACTGCGGGTATTCTTTACCTGCAACTTGATTTCTAAGCTAGATCGGTGCAAAAAACTCAATTTTCTTCTCCTAAACCCTACCCAATCATTTGCTATAAATAGAGACCCTTGCACTTATTATTATTCATTCAGAACACCGATGAGTCAAGGCAAGGGTCAATTATCAGAACTTCAAGGCAGGATTTCTTCTTTCTCTTGTTCTCTACTAATGTTTAGTAGTTAATTTTAGATAATGACAACATCACATAGAATGAGAGAAAAAGACAGAGACATTGATGTTTAAAATTGGTCGTACGTATACATGTGTTTAAGTTGTGGATGGAATTTTTTATGGATTCAAAGAGAAATCAAGCATACCAAAATTATCTCAAGGAAAAGAAGAAGGGTATGGCCAAAGCTAATAAATAGCCAAGAATATAGAAGATAAGATGTAGCTATATTCCGGACAGAGTAAAAACTGAAAAGACTGATTTAAAAAATATAATTTAAAAACTAAAAACCAAAACTCTTTCAAACAAGTCCTGAGTAAAGTTTGATCAATAAATTTTTTAGATTGGAATCGAAGTCAATACTTAGGACACGATTCTAATCATAATAAAGTCTAACAGAGTAATCGTTCAGAAGAAAAATGGCAATAATAACATGTATATGGAACAAAACATGCAGCGTAGTTATATACTTTTCATACATGCTTGGTGCTCAAATATTCTAGCTTAATCG
>Ga0099826_10001910_pt1 | contig 13043 bp, 7 predicted proteins | sample Mtrugardesep15_FD_76830 | JGI IMG/M metagenome (GOLD analysis project Ga0099826, IMG submission 76830) | Root nodule microbial communities of legume samples collected from California, USA - M. trunc garden sep15 | ecosystem: Host-associated > Plants > Roots > Nodule | place: USA: California... | reverse complement strand
GTGTTATAAAAAAAAAAAAAAAAAAAAAAAAAAAAAACTGAAATAATAATTGTGGTATGAGAATTTGAAAGATCGATATAATAATAATAATAATAATAATAATAATAATAGCAACAACAATAACAATAAATGGGAAAAAATGTAATATACTCATATACGGGTCGACATGATAGGCTTGATAGACTTTTTTATAAGCCTAAGTCTGGCCTATTTAAATTAATAGGTTTTTTAAAAACGCTCAAGCTTGACCCATTTATTAAACGAGTTAAGCCGAGTCGAGCTTTTAGTAGGCCGAGCCATAGGCCCCTGACGGGCGGCCTGACCTATTCCCACCCCTATTTGCATTGGTTGCTTTTATCTTGATAATTAATACAAAATTTTGATAATTAATATCTTTAATTATCTATCATAAAAAATATATAATTTGATATTATGAAAATATTCTTTGAAACAAGTCGAACAATATCTTAAATTCTAATAATTTTATTTTTTTTTTGTTTTAGATGAAATGGTAAGTCGTTGAAATTAAACTCACACATAACTGTGAGGTCCTGGATTCGAACCCGAGTCACGATGTCTAATCTTGTAATATTTGTATTTATATATTAGTAAATATTGTTAAAGAAATTTTTGTGAACCATGCATATTGTAAAACCTCAACATGTATTTAAGAATAGAGGGACTAGGTAGATAAACAAATTAATAATAATTTTTTTGAAGGAAAACAAATTAAAAATAATTATTTTGGTCATAAAAAAAAATTAATATGAATTTAAAAAATTAACTAATTATAGTAATTTGCAACAACATTAAAAAACAAATTAAATTTCTTTAAAAAAAACTTATTAATTTGTAAAAACATTAAAAACAAATTAATAAGTACTAGTATTTTTTAAGAATTTAATTTAAGACCATGGTTGACAATTGTCTTTTTCTAACAAAAAAAATTATGAACATTATTTTACTAATCACTAGTCATGAAAGAACATTGACAATAGTACTCCGTAGAAAACGCGCAATTAACCCTAAGTTTAACAGTTAGTTTGTTGTGTCACAAATTAAGCTTTGCCAACCTTATTTAACACCCAAATCAAAACTAACTAAACCACCCTCGAAAACGACATCGTTTCCTCTCATTTTCCCTTCATATAAATAAATCACTCATTCATTTTCTTCAGGAAAAACAGAGAGTGAAGAAGAGAGAGGAAAATCTCTACTCTTTTCTCGCTTCATTCCAGATTCGTTCAGTTTTCGAATCCATGGCAAATTTTCAAACCTAATTCGCTTTCGAATTTCAATTCATTCTCAAATCATGCACTTCATTTTAATCAACGGTAAGTTTTTTATTATAATTTGTGATTCTTGTTTTTTAATTTTCCTATTTGGAAGAATATTATGATTATTGTGAAAATTAGGTTTTATTAATCTAATTATTATAATTTTATGTATTGATCTCAGATTTTTGTTTTGTTTTCATTAAATTGGAGATTTTTTATTTAATTATTTATTTACTGAGATTGTGTTAGATATGAGATTGGTAATTTGCTTAGTTAAAATGTTATGGATCACACATTCTAATTTTCCTTATTGTGCTCTTTAAATTGAATTGAAAAAACACCTTGAAAATGTGAAATAAACCGACTTAATTGAATGTAATCACATGTGTGGGTGTCTGATATTGACCGGTGTCGGACACAATTCCGTCTGAATTGTCGGTGCTATAGAGAAATAAACACTTAATATGGTTTTACATTATTTTAATGTCGATAGGACCTAGTTAGCTACGTTGGTTAATGGTTACACAGCACATGGGGGAATGTAACTCTTTCAAGTTTTTAGGTTTTTAAAACATGCAACAAAGTAATGCAGTGATTCATGATATAAATTGTGTTTCTTTATGCACGGTTTAATAGTGTGTTTTTTCATTCGTTTTTTTTTTCTGGTGTCATTTTTAGAACTACATCGTGTTATTGCCAATGTTGTCAAATAGCTACTGTAGTGTATCGGAGTTTGAACAAATTGAATGATATTGTTCCGCAATATGCTATTTTTTACGAAGTGTTATCCAATAGTGACTATAGCGGTGTTATAGCATCACTTTAGCGTACTAGAAATCAAACAAATCGCTATGACAACACTTGTTATGGCATTGTGCTATGAATATGACATGATGCTCTATAGTGGCTATATCGTGGCAATTTGTGATGAACAGTTTTTCTGTGATTGGGTTATTCAAATTTCAGAATTTATTTAATCATGTATTCATACATGTTGTGGTTCTCAGATGGTGTTTAAAGTACTACCAACAAAATGCATCCGAATTATTTTTGTTCCATATTTATATTTTCTTACGAATGATGTTCTTTAGAAGTTATGTAAACTTGTGGGTTTTCAATTTTGACATGGAATTTTATGGTTCTATCTACTTGTGAGTCTACTTGTCTTGGATGTCAAATGTTGTTAAAATTATGTTAGTTTTCCTTTTTGTATTTACATGTTTTACTGGCATTGATTGTACTTATTTTAACCAGTCATACACAAATTAAGACTTTGTTATTGTTTTTTATTTTTGTAGATTTTTATTGAGGTTGACGTCAACAGGGGAAGCTAATAGCTGATACTCAGTTTCACAGCAAAGTGATTGTTTTGTTGGACAATGGCTTATATACTGATATTGCTGTGATTTCTGCCGTTTGCATTGTAAACTTATCATCTTTAATGATGTGGAATTTCGCATCACATGCCCTTACGAGCATTAGAATGAAAAGAAGCTCGACAGAGCCAATCCTAAGTTGTGCAGAATGCTCAGATGATGAGGTCTGCTCTAATGCGAGCAAAGATGAAGGGCTGGAATGCCCAATATGCTGGGAATCTTTCAATATAGTTGAGAATGTGCCGTATGTCTTATGGTGTGGCCACACCCTCTGTAAAAATTGTGTCCTAGGACTTCAGTGGGCTGTGATGAAATTTCCTACTCAACAAATCAGGATTCCGTTCTTCGTTTCTTGTCCATGGTGCCACCTACTATCATTCCGGTTCATCTACAAGGGAAATATGAAATTTCCTCGCAAAAATTTCTTCCTTCTTTGGATGGTTGAGAGTCTGAATGGTGATAGGCATAAGGCTGTTTCTGCTTCTGTGGACAGCCAGCCAATTTGGTCCCCTAAGGTCAACCTTTTGGGAAGTCAAGGTACTGGTTGTAGCCCTAGTAGGCCCTCAAGTAGTCATTGTTCTGAACAATTGGGATCTACCAATGCTGTTCGTGTAAGTGATAGAGAGAGACAATATTTCTCCCTTCATAAATCTCTGGATTTCTTCCTTCACTTTACATCCAAGTTCCCATTGGTCATCATTTTCCTTCTGATAGCCTTTTTTGTAATTCCTTGCAGCATTGTTATTTTAATCATTTACTTCCTACTCACTATTATTTTTGCTATCCCATCATTCATAGTATTGTACTTTGCATACCCCACGATCCAGAGATTGGTTAGAGAAATAACTTCGTAAGATGAAGACTTGTTCCTACAGTCAGTTGTGGTGGTTTAATCCAACTTATCAGGAAAAAAAACCTTTGGATTGAATGTTCTACCATGTGGTACTTCTGTTGTTATTTTTAGGTTTTCATACTTTTACGATTTATTTCTTGTGTAGTTTTGTGCCATTTTCATATCAACTAAGTTGATGATCTTAAGAGTAATTTTATTCTTGTCAGTTGTAATTTTTGTTTTCCTGAAGTGAAGTTTAACTGTTGTACAAAGAAGATTTACGTGCTAAAATTTTATGTGCAAAATTACTATTGTTCTGTGAATACTTCTAGAATATATGTTTCTTGCAAAATCTCTAAGTATGGGCTTAATTTGATTTTACATGTCATGGTGGAAATTGCCATATGCTTCATTATATGGCTTAAATTTATAACCTATTAAGCTCTGGATTAGCATTTGTTTCAGCATTTCTGACCTTATTACCAGGAGACCTTTGATGTATGCACCGGTTCCCACACCCTAAACCTTATGTTTTTCTTTGAGACTGTTGGAGAGGAGTGGTGATGGTTTAGGCAGTTAACAACTTCCATAATTCAGAGACAAGGGGTCCAAAGTTAGTAGTTTCAAATATAAATTTCTAATTATGCTACAATTGCTATTTTTACTTCTATCGATCCTCCTAAATTAGAAACTTTATTTATTCGTTGTGGACTTGTAGTGATGTTAAATGTGTGGTTTCTGGAAAATGAAGGTGACAGTCGAACTGTGCTACCAAAACTAAATCCCAAAACAAGGAATGCTAAACTGGTTTACAGTTATGTTTTTTCATTATTTTTTTATAGCATCATTTATTGTTTTAGTATTAATGATAACTATGAGCTATAGATAGAACTATGTACAAGCACTTAGATCTCTGCCTCTCAAACTCCTTGATGTTTGGCAATTAGCGATCTCAGAAGCAGAAATACATCTGTGGCAGTTTGCCTGTTGTTGGAATTGTACTTGCCTTCTTTAATGCTTGCAGCTCTTCATTATTTAGTCTTTCCTTAGCCTTGTCTCTCGCTCTGTCTGCAACTAGTTTTACATAATACTTCTTATTTTCATATTTCTTCCAAGATTTCAACTTTCGCCTTTCAATTTCACTCTGGAATTTGGCATCTGCTCCATCTGCAACTAGTTTTAAATACTTAATCCTATTTTGAATTTTCTTCAAAGATTTCAACCTTTCTTCAAGTTCACCCTGCAATTTAGAAGTTTGCAATTAGTTTTTAATTTTTAAAGGTCAACTTTTCATCTCTGACAACATTTTTTACCCGGCCTCTCTAGTTTATTTTTATTATTCCAGACTTATTGTTCATACTAGACTGCTAATTTTTTGCACATAGCATCATCTACTCGCATGTTTTGTACTCTGAAATAGTTATGAACAAGACACAAATTTAACAGGACCTATAACATTATCTGATTTTAGTTAAGGAAGCATTTCATGACCTGCTTAAAGAAGGATTAAATGAATAAGATCTATGAAACCTTAAAAAGAGTTTCTGAGAGAAACCTGTTCCTCCACTAGCTTGCGTTTGGCTTTCTTCCTCTTCTTGTTTTCCCAGGAATCTATCAACTCTTTCGACTTCTCATACCTGACAATGTCTTTCATTAATATATAATCTGCATGTAATGTTTGGTTCCAGAGATGATAGTATTTATTCTAGTTTTGTTTGAGAGTGTTCTCTTTGTTAGAAATTCAATGTAATCCTACTTCCAAGTACCTTTGTTTGATATTGTCGAGCTCAGTTTTCTCCCATTCACCTGGCAATTGTTTGATCAAGTCACGCGCAGTTTTCTGGTATGCATTTTGTTGCTCCCTAACCAAACTGTTCATGTAAAGTTTGTAAAGCGATGAAAATTATGAGCATCTTTAGTTCTATTTTTATATAGCTTACAAAATTTATCTGTTGAACAACAATTTACTTAATGTAGATATTATTAATACATGCATGTATGCAACTACCCTTAGAAATGATCTGTAAAAGAAAAAACTTATAAAGGAAGGAATTAAAAGAGAAACAGAGATATTTTTATGTATCAAAATCCTATTGATTGGGGGAAAGGGTTCCCTTCAAGGACAATATGGTCCTGTAAAATCAAGATCCTTAAAATAAAAGGGTGTTGAGGATTTTATAATATAAAAAAGTGAAAATGATGTTTGAATGATGGAGATTCTCCTTCGTATTGGTGATCGGTTCAACAGAGAAAACATGAGATTTTCGATGGTGAGATTCTGATCAAACATGGGTTCTCAATAGTTTCCATATTCAATATTTAATTTATTGCAAAATAACCTTGAAAAACTAGCTTTTTCAATCTTGTTGCCACTATTAACATGGTAAATATTGTAACACTATGCAAGTTATATGACTAACCTCATTTACAATACATGTTTACCATACAATAAAATGCATAGGAAGAAAATTCAGAGCAACTAACCTCATTTGACGCCATAAATCCTCCATTCTACTGGGTGAGTTCATTCTCTGGTTTTCCTTTTATCACTTATTATTATTATATGTTTTGTCATCAATGTGGTTATTTAAAATATAAGAAGCCTTGGAAAGGAAACGTTGTTTGGGTTTGTTATTTGTGGGGCCATCATTTGGAGGAGAACAAGCAAGGTTAAATATACTTTGCATATGGTAACTGGTTTGAATCTCTTGTGCCTTTTGGAGAAAGATAGGTATTCTTTTCTTCGTTGCAGACTTAGCTTTCAGTATAGTATATATTTTATTTTAGTTGATCTTTTCGACAAAAATTTTTAATTCATACATCTATGGTATAGAATTGAAGAATCACTAGTTGAGTGCTATGTCAAAACAACCTGGAATAAAGATGGGAAATAACCACCTTTTTCCATTATGTCTTGAAGATAAAGAGAAGTTTTTTTATAAAAAAAAAACAGATATTTTAGAACATATGTTTGCAAGGAAGAACTTTATACAATATATAGTCCTACATAAAAAACTGCTTTACATTTTGGGAGCATTTCAAAGTTTATTTAAGTTCTTATAACATAAGCATTTATTTAAACTCTTCATATATTTTTTTCCGGAATACAAGAGGGTCTAAACATAAAAAAGAAAGACGATAACAAAACTAACCGTAGAATAGTAACTTCAACCAAATAACCGAAATAAAATTGTTTAACCTCTCTTGGAGATGACTCATAAAACGTAGTTTTAATATCGCTACCAATTCCCATCTTCGCTACTGCATCAATACAATTGTTCGCTTAACCGTAAATTATAAGACATTTTGATCGCTGCTTTAATTGCACAATCCTTTGCACTAGTCTCCAACAGCTCCCATAAACATGATATTTGTTCTGAATACTAGTTACATGCATAACAGCTTCCGAGTTCACACACAACTTAATGCTATAAAAACCGCGCTCCTTGCCCAACTTCAAGCCTTCCAAAACACCCAAATCTATGTTGTATAAGCACTACAAAGACCAACTCTTTTGGTAAAATCTACAAACCACTCTCTTTCATTACCACGGAAAACTCCATTACATCCCGACTCACTACTACCTTTGCTTGCATTATAAGTCTATAAGTTATAATCTAACCACCTCTGCAACACCAGAGAAAAAAAAAACTGCCACATAACTTGGTCGGAATGATATTTATCCACATATATAGCGATGGCTAATGGACAATCTCTTAACACATGCAAGGTAGTTTCGATCTCAATATTACAATGCTTACAATAGGGAGTTCCAAATGCATCTTGTTTTTCCTTTCATTAGCTAATAATCTGTCTTGACACATAATATGTTCAAAGATATACAAATTGTTTGAAGTATGCCAGGTTGTCTCTTGCCTGCTCGTGAATTCAGCAGCAGTTCGAAAGGTTTAACTATCTAACTACGTCTATGAAATACCTATTATGAAAACACGAGATTTTATACTCAAATTGGAATTTGCTTGTTGTTTGAACAATCTGGTTTGTCGAAAAATTGTTTGAAGCTAAACAAATTGTTTGTCGAAAACCAGATATACTCACTAACTCTTGTTTGTCTCTTAACAAATTGTTTGTAGTAGATAATCACTTATATATAGATTTTTTAGGTCAAATACTGTTTGCGGTCCTATAAGACAGATGTTTATAACATGTTAGTTTTTAAGTAAGAAAATATCTGCACTGCTATCCTATTTTCATAAAACTCAACTAAAAAGTATTTATGTGGACGTTTAATGTTAAATTGGCATGCCCGAATTTACCACTCTCAAAACTAGGGTTCATAGGTGTATTACTCAGTCTTGATCTGACACAAAATTGATCGATTATTACCTTTACAATATTTTGGTTAATTTGCCATTTCCGGATAATGAAGTTGACAATCGAACTATGCTACCAAAGCTAAATCCCTAAACAAGGAAAGCTAAACTTGTTTAATCAAGAAGTTGCTCTTGTATTTGTTGAATCTTACAGTTCTGTTTTTTCAATTTTTGTAGCATCGTGTATTGTTTGAGCATAAATGATGAGTAATAGCTATAGATAGAACTATGTACAATCACTTAGATCTTTGCCTCTCAAACTCCTTGATGTTTGGCAATTAGTGATCTCAGAAGCAGAAATACATCCGTGGCAGTTTGCATGTTGTACTTGCCTTCCCTTTTGCTTGTTGTAGCTCTTCATTTTTTCGGCTTTCCTCAGCCTTGGCTCTTGCGCCGTCTGCAACTAGATTTACATACTTCATCTTATTTTGAAATTTCTCCAAAGCTTTTAACCTTCCCCGTTCAAGTTCACTCTGCAATTTAGAAGTTTGTGATTAGTGTTTAAATTTCATCTCTCACGACATTTTTTACCCGGCTTTTCTAGTTTAAATGCCAAAGAATAAATGCATAAGATCTATGAAACCTAATAAAGAGTGTCTGAGAGAAACCTCTTGCTTCATTAGCTTGCGTTTGGCTTTCATCCTCTTCTTGTCTTCCCAGGAATCTATCAACACTTTCAACTTCTCATACCTGACAATGTTTTTTCATTAATATTTATTCTAGTTCTGTTTGAGACTGTTTTCTTTGTTACAGATTCAATGTAATCCTACTTCCAAGTACCTTTGTTTGATCTTGTCGAGCTCAGTTCTCTCCCATTCATCATCTGCATTTGTCTCCCCATTGTTTGATCCTGTTGTAGTCTGTCTTAGAGGGTCAGGTTTGTTTGAAGTCTTCCTAATTGGTGGTGGTGGCGGCGGCGGTGGAGGAGGAGCATTTGGCGTTGTGGTGTTAGTTTTTTTTCCAGTGAAAGTTGAAGTTTTTTTCATTGATGGTGCAGGAGTAATGGCCTTTTCCGGTTGCTTTTCTTCTATAACTGAGGATGTTGATGCCTTGTCACCCTGGTCATCTTTAGATCTAAATGAACCTAAACATGATGCAGACAAAATTTAATAAACTTGATTTTCTTTTTTGTTTTTTTACTTAATAATAGTAATTATGATTCATAAATGGAGTGGTATGCGCTCATCTTTACCTGATAATCGCTTGGATGCACTACTGAGAAGGGACTTCGAAGATTTTGTGCTGTCCACTTTGCTTTTGACCATGGCCAATGAGGCCTCCGGGGTCTCATTTTTCTTCTCAGAGGTCTCTTGCAAATTAATTGAAAATGCAGCGGCAGCTACTGCTGCAGCATGCACCATTTCTATGTAGTCGTAATCACGGCCTGTTTTACTTGAAAGCTGTTTTTGCAACCAATTCTGGCCCTTTTTCTTCTCTGTCGAATTTGGTCGACACATGTTGTATAAAGTAGGTCATATATTCAAATGTATCCCAGGTTTTTCTGGACTGTATCTGGTTTCAATAATTTAATAACCTAAGTGTAGATTTTTTAAGTTTTTGTTTCTCTCGTTTTCTTTTCCTCTTTATCATGCTTAATGGTTCACAAATTCTTAAAATTACAAAATAAACTCAGCAATAATTCTACAATAGATTATTATTTCAATCACTCTCCAATGGGGTACATAATAAGATGTATCTAATGTGTTTGGAACTAACAATGAGAGAAATGAAGGTAAGGGGAATCAGATAACCAAATATTACCTTTGAAAGATTGGGTTTTCTGTATAGGTATTTTCCGATCCCTTGTGGCACCAAGATCAGCTTTATTCTCCTCCGTACCGGTAAGTTGTACCCTAACAAAATGGTTCATGTAAAGTTTGTAAACCGATGAAAATTCTGAGCATCTTTGGTTCTATTTTTATATAGCTTACACAAATATATCTGTTGAACAAAAACTAGCTTTTTCAATCTTGTTGCCACCAATATCACGGTAAATATTGTAACAACAAGTTAGATATGTGTCTGGCATGTATATGCAATGCATTTTTACCATCCAATAAGATGTGTAGGATTAAAAATCAGAGCAAACTAACCTCATTTGACTCCATAAATTCTCCATCCTTCGTCTGGTAGGGTTTTATTCTCAGGTTTTCCTTCTATCACTTATATGTTTTGTCATCATCCATTAGCCACTTGCATGTGCTTATTTGAAATAGAAGAAACCTTGGAAAGGATACGTTGTTTGGGTTCATTATTTGTGGGGCCATCATTTGGAGGAGAACAAGCAAGGTTAGATATACTTTGCATATGGTAACTAGTTTGGATCTCTTGTGCCTTTTGGAGAAAGATAGGTATTCTTTTCTTCATTGCACAGTTGATCTTATTGACCAAAATTTGTAATCCTTATATCTATGGTGAAGAATTGAAGAATCACTAGTTGAGTGCTATGTCAAAACAACCTGGAATATGGATGGGAAAACCACTCTTTCCATTATGTCTTGAAGATAAAAATAAATTTAAAAAATAGATATAAGAGAACATATATTTGCAAGGGTGAACTTTATGCAATATAGTCCTATGTAAAAAGCTGCTTTACATTTTGGGAGCATTTCAAAGTTTATTTAGGTTTATCTATAACATAAGCATTTATTTAACTCTTCGTATATTTTTTTCGGAATACAAGTGAGCCTAAACATAAAAACGGAAGGCGACAACAAAACTAACCTTAAAGTAGTAACTTCAACAAAATTAGCAAAATAAAATTGTTTGACATCTTTTGGACAAAACTCATAAAACGTAGTTCTAATATCGCTACCAATTTCCATCTTTGCTATTGCATCAACCCAATTGTTCGCTTCACTGTAATTATAAGACACTTTGATCTCCCAATCAAGCTGCTTTAATTGCACAATCCTCTCATCTAGTCTCCAACAGCTCCCATAAACATGATATTTGCTCTCAATACTATGAGTTACATGAAAAACGACGTTAGAGTCCACACACAACTCAACGCTATAAAAACCGCGCTCCTTGGTCAACTTCAAACCTTCCAAAAACACCCCAAATCTATATTCTATAAGCCCTACAAAGATCAACTCTTTTGGTAAAACCTCCAAACCACTCTCCTTCATTACCACGGAAAAATCCATTACATCCCGATGTTGGAACAAAATGAGTTTAACAATGGCTCTTAAGTTTCGATGATAACAGTGAAGGACATAATATAATTGTACAACCACTAACTTCACTACTCCAACATTTTCTGCACATAGTACAAGCTACAAATGTGTCTCTATTGGATTGGAACGGTTAATTCCCTATCAAGGAATGATTTTCAAATTATTCCTCGTAGGACATTAATCATATAAAGCAAGAAATCAATGTTGATTGATCAAGCTTCTACAACGACTCTTTAATGTGTCGGCGCCTCTACAACATCTCTTTCTTACCTCTATATAAAGGAAGGAAGACTTGAAGATATAGTGTGACTCTACCATATTTTATAAGTGCCAAAACTCTGCTGAAATTGTTGTGCATCAAAACACTTAGAATTTCTTATAAACTTTCATATCTTAGTAATTCTTAAGTCTTAGAGTCTGAACTGTTTCGTATTGTGAACACCACTAATTGTATATCAAGTGTTCAACCAAACTTATTCTTTGTAATTTTTTGTTTAGGAAGTCTCTTGCTTTTGTGCTTGAGTATAGGAAATCTCTTGCATGTATACTTGAGTATTTGAAGTCTATTGTTGTTGTGCTTGAGCAATTGTAATCTTGTGTGATTATAGTGAAAAAATTTCTTGGAAGTGCAAGGGGGACTGGACTACTTCTGAAGTTTAGCATTAATCTTAATTTATTTTCAATGCCAATATCTAATTACTGTCGAAATATGATGCCTATACCATTTTAAATGAAAAGAATATGGCACTCACAAAGACTAAGATATTTAGAAGAAAAAAAATAACATCACTTCGATTCCAATGCAACGTTTTGACAACTGACTCTTCATAATCACTTTTCATAACTCCACCATTATAACGCCACTACTTTGGAAAACAAAGAGTCGTCAAAAAATAAAAAATAACTCATTAAAAAAACCAGAAACTGATTTTTCAAGATGACGTCATGTTTGGAACGTTTCCATAGTTGTCTTCATTACAACGCCACCTTATGAATATTTTGTGGGTCATGTTTTCCTCGAAAACTTCCCAACTTCCCACTACCTTAAAAACTGCCATTTCTTTCAAAGACAAGTGGCACTTATTGAACAGGGAAAACAAAGAGTTTGTCTTGTCAACTACCTTCAACCCTTATAAAAACCCTTTTTCTATTCACTTTTCAGCCATCTTCCATTTCTGAAAACCTCAACTCTCCTTCTACTCTCTTTTTCTACAAAAATTGGAAAAACTTCCAAAAGATGTTTTGCTCACCATCCTAAAAAAGGCTGCAGCCTCTGGAACTCAAAACCTTTTCATGTTCAAAGCCAACTTTGTTCTTCACCGGAGGCTTGCTAACAAGAAGGTGGTGCTTAGGGCTTTACCAAGGGACTACTTATGGTACCTTTCTGACCATTGGCCCTGTGCAGGAAAACGCACCTTCATGCAGAAGATCTCTCGTAGTGGACATGCAACATACTGTGTGGTGATGGCATCCCAACTGCTTCAAGAAAGACATCCCGATCTAGAGGAGATAAAGCACATTTTGCAAACAAGCAGCATCTAATGGATCTAATGGGCCCAAGTACTTTTTACTGATGCTTAAAGTGCTGGCCAAGGATGGTTTTTTGATGGACGAGGTCTTCCCCATCTTCAAAGAACTTTTCGATCGCCAACAACTTGTTGACTGAAAAAGGGCCATCATGAATGTCAAAGGTCCTCCTTCCTTCTGAGGGTATTGCTGGTTGAGGCCTTTACTCCCAGACTTGGAATATAGGTTCACTTGCACCTCGAACAAGATCTGTAAAGGTGATGGAAGAAGACCCAACATCTTTTGGCCACTTCTAGGCTCAGATGATGAGCATTTGACGACGAATCTCTGTCTTCTCTGCCGTTTTGATGAGGAAATCACTTGGTTCCTTGTCCATTTTCGCTTCTTAGACGACGCAAGAGTTTAGGTTTTTATTTCTATTTAAGGCTAAGAAGTCGTCTTTTGTAATATGCGTATCGAATGAACTATAATGGTCTTATCCAAACTTTGATGCTAATGTATCTTGACCCATTAATTGG
>Ga0099826_10001908_pt1 | contig 13049 bp, 6 predicted proteins | sample Mtrugardesep15_FD_76830 | JGI IMG/M metagenome (GOLD analysis project Ga0099826, IMG submission 76830) | Root nodule microbial communities of legume samples collected from California, USA - M. trunc garden sep15 | ecosystem: Host-associated > Plants > Roots > Nodule | place: USA: California... | reverse complement strand
ATCAATGAGCTATAAAATGGGGTGTCGGGCACAATTCCATCCTTCTTCATTCTTTCATATTCCTCCAAAGCTTTGCTCAATTGCCCCGCCTTCCCGTAACCATGCAATAAAATAGTATACGTCACAGCATTCGGAGGACAACCATTTCCCCTCATCTCCTCCAAAACTTCATCAACCTTGCGAAAATCCTTATCGTGACAATAAGATTCAATGAAATTATTATACGTAAAAACATCCGGCTCAAACCCATGTTCCTTCCTGTCCTCCATCACTTTCTGCGCTTTCTCAAAGTTTCTAACTTTGCACCACCCATTTATCAAAATATTGAACGACGGAGAACTCAACGGAACAGAACTCTTAAACTCATCGAAAACCTTATGAGCAATTTCAACACTTTGTCCTTTCACCAAAGCATCCAAGAGCTTATTCAGCGCAGCTGTATCCTTTTCGACACCATACTCACCCATTCTGTGAAACGCTTCCACAGCTTCTTCATGCCTTTGAGCCTTTGCAAACCTCCTCATTACCGTACTCATTGTATCCAAACTCACATACCCTTCAATTCCTTTCATTTCCTTTACCAATTTCCACATGAGATCAAATTCCCTAGCTTTTCCCAATATATCAACCATCAAATTGTACACTTCAGGAGAATGCACATAAGGTGTTTGTTTTTTCGCCCAAATGAAAAACCCATATGCCACAACCCAATCATTTCTGAATCTCTTCAAAACCTGCATAACCAAACTGTTTGAAACCCGAAAATCACAATCATCGAGTGATTGAGCAACATGGTCACAAGAAGAATGACGTTGTTCCTTAAGAAAAGTGCTGATTTTTTTAACATCTTCAAGCTGGATGCTTTCTTCCAAAGATGGTTTTGTAAAGAGTCTGGGTTTGGTTTGAAGGATGTTGGAATCAACCCAATGAGCGAGAGAAGGGATAACGAAATCGTCGTCGGAATTTGAAGGGGTTGGGTTGTCGGAGAACATGACCCATGGTGGAAGTTCAGGTGATTCAGGTGAGTTAACCACCGTACAGAAAGGGTTGATGAAGAAATTGGAACTGCGAGTGGTGGTGATTCGTGGAGAAAGGTGGCGAGTGAGGTGGTGGAGGATTCGGTACTTTGACAGCATTTTGAAGCTACGAAGGTTTGATTTGTTGTGTGGTCTAAACCTAAAACTGAGTTTAGTTTACGAATGAATAGTGCAGTTTTTCGAAACCAAATTTGAAAAATGGTTAATCAAAATCAATAGAAACCCGAAAATGTTAACAACACCCTGTTGACACTGTTGATTTTGGTTTTTACTTACTGCATATAGTTCAAAAAATCATGTTTGTCTTCTTATTTTTTGTCAGATAGGTTAATGGCTAATCTGGGTTCGAACCCCGGCATATAACAATACATATCTCTGCCAACTGAGTTATACTCATAGGCACCATTTGCATTCTATTCTATTCAAGTGTAAATTATAGTTTATATATTGTTTAATATTATTAAAAGTGTTTTTTCTTAAAACTAAAATGAATTATATTAACCATAGCTTAGTCTCTCAAATACAATGAGTATCATAGAAGAAGTATATAAAGTCATTAAAATACAAAAGCTAAGATAAATTAAGTGATAACTCCCAAACATAAAAGGGGATTAAGCGAGCACATGTGATAATTAAAAGCAAAATTAGAATGATTAGCCTTCAACCACCAAAAGGATTGGAGCTTAATTTTATCTATAAGTTGGATGATTGAATTTCCCTTTTGTTGAAAAACTATAGGCATTCCTGCTAAATAATCCAAACGCAAAACAGAAAAATCAAATAAAAAGCATAACAAATGTTTATTGAGAAGCCTCCCAATGATCGAAAAATAAAAAAGTGATTTTTTACTCGAGCAGGTTTGACTGAAACCAATCCGAATCAGTTATAAATTTCATACCAAATTTGTCCATGTCCCCAATTTCCACTTACAAATTTGGTTGTAATTGTCCATAAAAATCAAACTTGGAAGAGTAAAAGTGAACAAGCTATAGTTAAAAGCGTTATTATCAGTTTTTTATTTTATGGTGCCTCATTCGTGATTTTTCCGTGAGTAAATGATTCGCAACATAAAAGCATTTCCTTTAAAAAATGATTACTAAAGTCAAATCTCTATTATTTACTGTTCTACATAATGCCTAATTACTCTGTACTACTACTAAATATGTATGTAGTGTACTAGTGTAGGAGAAACTGAAAATAAAGAAAGCTTCTGGTAAGTATACACCTTTATTTGAATTTTGTTTGCTTTATTTCAATTCTTTCATTGATTATTTGTGTAATATATATTTTGATGCAGCGTGCTGGACTACTTCCCTCCTACGATCTGTTGTATATGTATTCACTGTTACACCCCCAAGCTGGTTTTTATCAAGTACTGCCTGTACTGGTGAGTTTTATGCTTGTTTGGTTGAACGTCGGAAACCATCAAACACAAATTTAAGTTTATGAAACAAAATTCCACCGTAAAAATACATTTTAGATTCTTGAGTTCAAATTGATTTAGCCCCTAAACTCAATTCATATCGTCTATTCGGAGCTATTATGAGTATTTTTTGCCCTATAGAATCTGTTTAAAAATCACTTTCTTTGTTATTGTTTCTAAATATAATCCATTTTACTTTCATATCAGTTTTAACTAAAAGGTGCTTGTAATTTCTAAATAATAAATGGGCAGGTGTTAACAAACATATTGTTCTCTTCATCGGTCAAACTGTCAAAGTTGAATTTCCCTAGATTTCTTAACATTAGAATGTATGTATTGTCACATTATTGCCCAAAAGTACATATTTCCTACTCCCTCTGGTTTTTAACTCTTGACATAAGTACATATATACGAACATTAGAATGTTTTAACTCTTATGAAGTAATTAAAACATAGAAATATTTGTATGTTTTGGACTAAAATCTTTATTTATGATTAAATTCGCATGTGATAAATCAAATGCCACAACTTCTTTAATAGTTTATGGTATGTTTTTCCAACAAAGGTAAACTAGGGAAAAAATATTAAATATTCTAAAACATCAAATATTTAAAAATAAAGTTGAAGTTCTAAAACATCAAAAGAAAAAATGGAGGGAGAATCTCTTTTATATTGCGGGAACATTTTGTTGACAATGCCAAATTATCTGAAAAGTATTGCATTGTTAATTGTGACCAAGTATTGGTATGTCTTTGAATAGCCGCCTTGTCATTGACTCATGAACTTTTAATATCAATGTCATATTGCTCTTCATTAGCACTAGTGTATCATTTATCTAATATCCCTCAATTATTTGATTGTTTACGGATTTCCCTTCTAATTGCTTTGTTCTGGGTGTTGTTTGTACGTATTGGCACCAGAAAGTGGCTGCTGTTATTGATTTTCGTAAGTGCAATTACAGGCCAACTGAGGTAAGGGTGTATCTAGTGTAGTTTTATTCTACCCTTGAACCATGGCTTACAAAAGTTAAATACTATTGATCCACTAATCACCAACAGTCTACTTACGGGATCAACCATGATCTGGCCTGAGCCAACAAGTCCTCTTCAAGTAAATCTTGTGCTAAAACTGAACTAAACATTTTGTTCCACCAGAACATGTCCCGCCATCAATTCCTCAATGTGATCTTTCTCCTTTAACATGCTCTTAATCTCGAGCTTTCTCATCAATAGCTTGATTGTGGTCTCCATTGGAGTAAATCCCTTCGAGACCATCTCCTCAAAGAACGTGCAGGCCTCCAAGAGTTTTCCGCTATTAGACAAACTCTGCACCAAATGCGTATAAGTTCCCCGGTCAGGGCTTACATCATTTTTGAACATGTGATCCAGCAAAAACTTGAGCACCTTCATCCTCTTCTTTTTGCAGCACATCTTGAGCAAAGGATGGTAAATCTGAAGATCCGGCTTGCACGATGTTTCTTCCATTTCTTTAAGCAACCTAAGAGCAGTTTCTTCCTTTGAGTGTGCACAAGCAGTACTAATCATAGTATAGTATGTCACAATATTTCTCACAACCCCTTGCTTAGGCATATCCTCGAAAACCTCACAAGCATCCTTTAACCTACCAGCTTTGCCAAGAACGTGAATCAATGAGTTATAAAATGGAGTGTCAGGCACAATTCCATCCTTCTTCATTCTTTCATATTCCTCCAAAGCTTTGCTCAATTGCCCCGCCTTCCCGTAACCAACCAACAAAATTGTATAAGTCACAGCATTTGGAGGACAACCATTTCCCCTCATCTCCTCCAAAACTTCATCAACTTTGCGAAAATCCTTATCATGAAAATAAGATTCAATGAAATTATTATACGTAAAAACATCAGGTTCAAACCCATGTTCCTTCTTGTCCTCCATCACTTTCCGCGCTTTCTCCAAGTTTCTAACTTTGCACCACCCATTAATTAAAATATTGAAAGTCGGAGAACTCAATGGAACAGAACTCTTAAACTCATCAAGAACATTATGAGCAATTTCAATACTTTGTCCTTTCACCAAAGCATCCAAGAGCTTATTTAGCGCAGCCGTATCCTTTTCGACACCATACTCACCCATTCTGCGTAACGCTTCCACAGCTTCTTCATGCCTCTGAGCCTTTGCAAACCTCCTCATTACCCTACTCATTGTATCCAAACTCACATACCCTTCAATTCCTTTCATTTCCTTTACCAATTTCCGCATGAGATTAAATTCCTTAGCTTTTCCCAATATATCAACCATCAAATTATAAACTTCAGGAGAATGCACGTAAGGTGTTTGATTTTTTGCCCAAATGAAAAAACCAAACGCCACAACCCAGTCATTTCCGAATCTCTTCAAAACCTGCATAACCAAACTGTTTGAAACCCGAAAACCACTACCGTCGAGTGATTGAGCAACATGGTCATGGGATGAATGACGTTGTTCCTTAAGAAAAGTACTGATTTTTTGAACATCTTCAAGGTGAATGCTTTCCTCCAAAGATGGTTTTGCAAAGAGTTTGGGTTTGGTTTGAAGGATGCTGGAATCAACCCAATGAGCGAGAGAAGGGATAACGAAATCATCGTCGGAATTTGAAGGAGTTGGGTTGTCGGAGAACATGACCCATGGTGGAAGTTCAGGTGAGTTAACCACCACCGTACAGAAAGGGTTGATGAAGAAATTGGAACTGCGAGTGGTGGTGATTCGTGGAGAAAGGTGGCGAGTGAGGTGGTGGAGGATTCTGTACTTGGACAGCATTTTGAAGCTACGAAGGTTTGATTTGTGCCCTAAACCTAAAACTGAATTTAGTTTATGAACAGTGAATAGTGATACTGCCGTTTTTCGAAGACAAATTTGAAAGAATGATTCATCAATCCATACAAACGGAAAATGTTACAGCTAACCTAAAAAAAATCAGAGATAATAATACTCGTGTTCGTCAACTGTGTTATGTTCACGGAGACATATTTTTTTTTTTAGGAATAGAGATAATAATACTGTAATAGTCACTTTCATATTGTGAATGTGTACGAATAGATATAACAATAAATAATACCGAAAAAGTGTCATATTTTTAAACATTTTCGTTGAATATGAACTCTGAAATTTCTGTAGATGAGTTTCAAATAGTATTTACCATTTTCATCTAAAAATAAAAAATACATATTATCAATTTAATGTTTGATAATGAGATGTAGCATATACTTGTTACTTTGATATACTTAAGGAATAAATTGAAGAGAAAATGAAAAACTTTTTTGAGAAAAGAGACTGATATTTTACATGGTTTATTTAATTTAAAAGGAAAATATGCCGATTTGGTCTCTTTGTTGACTTTTTCTATTCATATCCCATATATTTTTAGTTACACCTAAATTTTCTTAAAAGTTTTTAATAATACCAAAATTGTCCTTTTATATAAATTTTCTTAACACATTGATTTTATTCATTGTCACTGAGTTTCATCCTCTTTCACCCACAAATGATTAAACATTCTGATGTTCAATCAATTTCCATGGAAGATTAAAGAATGAATCAAAACATCTTTCATCCATACTCGATCGCTTATAAGTAAAAGTAAATTTGTTATTCTTTTTCAATAATAGTAGTTTCAATTTTTTTATTCTTGTTCAACTGCACTGTACGACGGTTTCAATTTATATGGTTGAGGTTAACTTAAATTCAGTTTAAGTAGGTTCATGTAAACTTAAACTGAGTTTACAATGACCTACTTAAACTAAGTTTACAATAACCTACTTAAACTAACATGACCTACTTAAACTCAGTTTACATGAACCTACTTAAACTGAGTTTACATGTACATACTTAAAATAAGATTACGTAGAATCATTGAACAATGTTGATATGTACACTCAAACTCAATTTACATGACCTACTTAAACTAAGTTTACATGATCTACTTAAACTGAGTTTAAGTATGTACACTCAAACTCAGTTTACATGACTTAAACAGAGTTTAAAGAAAATGAGTTTTGGGGTGTGCCCAAGAAATAAGGAAGAGGCGTTTTGAAAATCCAATTTTATAAAAGGGTAATTTTGTCATTTTGGGGGGTAACCAGAAATATACAGGGTGTAATTAGAAAAAATCCTCTTTATTTGATTGATTTTAGATTTAGATTTATTTTTTTTACAATTGGTCCTCTCATTTCTAATTAGGTAATTTTAGTCCTTAAATTTTTGTAATTTCTAAAATCAAATTCAAAACTAAAATTAAGAGCAATATGTCAATTTTTAGTATGACGTGGATTATTGATGTGAACGCGTTTCTTCTACTTCATGTTTTTTAAATAATATAGACGTTATCCTCTCATTTATCTGTATACAAAATCGTAAAATAATGTATAAATAGAAAGAAGCAGCGAAACGACGTGTTTAAATCTAAATACATTTTAACTTTAATTTTTTAAAATAAATAAATTAAACACATTGATTTAACCAATAAGAAAGTGAGTATTAAAAATAGTGTCCAAAAGAGAGTGTTGCTAGCACTTCTTTATACACCATTTGCCATTTTGCAGACGAGGGTAAAAGAGGAAAGCGCGTGTGTTCATTCATTAATAATAACTAAAAAGAGGTAAAAAGAAAGAAAAAGCGTGTGTGTTAATAGAAAATAAATAAAAGTTGAGCGGTGACACCTAGACTATATAGTTACTACCCCTACGGTGTGAGGGACAGAGGCAGAGACAGTATTATTTGTGTGAAGTTCGATGCTCATTCTCAGTCTCATCAATCTCTGACTCTCCAAATAATCATTTTGTAAGCTCTTTTCTTTCTTTCTCAGCTGAATTATATAAGTTTTTCTCATTTTTTGAAATTGATTGATATAAATAATCTGAACTTAAGCTTATTTTGCATGTTGAGCAGGAAGGAAGGAAGAAGGGTTTGTTGAGATGAAGAGACCATTTCCATGGGATGATGAAGAAGAATTTGATGTATCAGATTCTTCTTCTTCTGATGATTCACCAAATGGCGCCACCGCCACCGCCACCATTCACATTCCGCTTCCAAATCCTTCTTCAGATGTCAACTCTTTAGGTATTATTCTATTCCTTTTCAATTCAGTTTCTCTTTCAATTCATGTTGTAGGAATCGCATGCATAACATATTTATTGTGTTTTAGTTTTTTAATTTCAAACTTTTTTAATCTACTTAAATCATGTCTCATACAATAATTAGTAATTAGATGATTCTTTTTTCTTTTTTTTCATAGCTAATGTTTGTGTTGCAATTGCATTTATGTTGTACTAATGTATCAAATTAATTAATTTGTTACAAAAATATACTCTAAAATGCGAGTAACGGGTTGGGATGTATAGAGGGGCCCAAAGGTTACCATCAGGTGTTAGACTCCCACAACTTGGTGTACCAAAGTTCAAATCTCGGCTGAGTGAGGTGCTCAAATTTAGTGTTCGACACTGTCTCGAATAATATTATCTCTAGCAGAGAGAATCTATGAAAAAATAGAGGTACCCATAGGTTGTGGCTACAATAATTAAAGTTGTATGAAGGTATGAATTTGGACGCGGATATTTTAAAAAATATGTGTATAGGGACAAATAGCGTAATATTTTATGTAGATCCTACCAATTGATATCGCTATATGATATTTCCCCCTTTTTTTATGAATAAAAGGGGGATAACCCGAGGAAACGAAATTACAAACCTCTAGCAAACAGGGTACTTTAATTATCAGCTATAAACTCAGAATAACAAAACATAGGAACATTGACAAAAATATGCATATGCATCGGTTGATTCAATTCCTCTTTGGTGAAAGTATCTGCAACTTGATTCGCCTCCCGGAGGATATGCTTCCCCTTCACTCATCCGATCTGCTTTACTAGTTTCCAAACTTCTTTCTAAGTAGCCCACAACGGATTATTAGAAACACATCCAGTTTGCATATTACTCAAGGCCTCTGACGAATCGGTATCAACCACAATTATGGAAAAACCTTTCTCATCAAGTAGCTTTAAACTGTAGTAAATAGCAGAAAATTCTGCCGTGATGACAGATTTTCCCCCTAAATTCATCGAAAATCCAAGGATGTATTCGCCTTTACTGTTGCGAATAATCCCTCCGCAACCAACTTTGGTTCCGTTATTTGCCACCGTACCATCACAATTGAGCTTAATCCAATCATCATAAGGAGGGGCCAACCAATTCCACTTGTGCTAGCGTTGCAATCTGTTGCAAGCTGAACGGCAGTATGCATACAGTACAGCTGGTATTTCCCTTGGTGATCAATCATGTAAGTCACTTCACCGTTGTTTTCTACCGCGAAAACTGGGATGGCTTCAACTCATTCACAATCCTCCTCGTCGCTTTTGATCTCTTGGAGGCATCAAAGATACAGTGCATCCTCTATATCATTTATATTCCTATCTATTTTCCCTTCTTTCTGTATTTCTAACCTGCTCAAATAAGCATAGAATCCTAGGTGTAACTCTGGATAGAAATGGATTGATATATGGATTTATTGTTCTCTTTTATGGTATGTTGTTACATTTTTCCCTGGTCAGACCAGAGTTGTCAAAGGCATGCCTTAGGCTTAGCGCCTTATTGAAAACTGTAAACCCCAGAAAGCACAGTCACCTAACCTGCTAAGTTCTCACTGTGATACAGAAGGGGTAAATTTAAATGGTCAGATAGTTGAACTATACCTGTGATACATAGTTTTGTTTTCCTCACATGTTATTACTTTCTTATATGATGTTTAGTATTTGTGATTATCAGGGGATACTTTTCTATATAATGCTTTTGTGTTGTTTCAATGTCAATAATATGTGTTGCATTTTGATAAGGAGTTTTTAATTTTTTGCATTTTGTATCTCTGTAGTGTGTTCAAAATATTTACTTTGAGGATTGCTTTCAAATGTATCTGCTGAGAGAACACATAATTTATTTTCATTACCAATCACATTGATGTTTGAAAGACCTTGTGATATTCTGAATTAATTGCTCATAATTCATAGCTGTTACAATTTTTATAAAACTTAATTTGTTTTTACTTCTCAATACTGGCCTTCACCTTAATCCCCTTTGTCTTATTGGTTTCTAGATAGCATGAGTGTGTCTTTCTCAATTTATTTTTTAATCTTAGAGTGCTTCCTATTCCTATGAATTCACTTATTTAAAAAGTCATGATTATACACAGATGCACTCACAAGACGGGCGGCAATGTATCAGGATTACATGAAGCATATCCCAATCCCAAGTAGTCGAGGCTCTATCATCCCGTGTACTTCATGGATGGGATTAGGTAGATCCATCAAGCAGCTATATGGACAGCCTCTTCATTACCATACAAATATCCTCCTTAAGCAATGGGACCAGTTGAGAATCGGCAGTGAGGACGAATATAAGCCCTTGGACGACATAATTCATCCGCGCAAAGCAGAATCCACCATCTGGCTCATGGAAGAAATCCATCGGCAAACCTCATCACATTTTCATATTGCTGATCTCTGGAAAAAGGACCCAATGTACCATGGGTTTGTTGATTCCATTTTCCCAAAATTGGAGGACACATCTTGAAGCCATTTTGTTTAGAGTCTTTGTACTGTAAGCCTGCAAATCGTTTGTTTTATTTTCCTATGGTAAAGCGAAGTTGAACCAGATCCTTGATCCTTTCATCTTAACTTTATGCTTTAGAGTTTAGACTATTGTTCATTTTAATACACAGACAGCTACATCAAAGTATTTGTCTCCCAGGATGCTGTTAATGATATTCCAGTCTTGGTCACAATGTGACTGAAGATTGTATATGAACCACCTCAAATTACAGCATGTTGTCGTGAATGTTCGTCACTGCAATTGCTAATATCATCATATCATTCAGTATAAATAGAAATCCATACTGCTTTCCCATTTTAAATCAAATGGGTTTTTTAGGCCTTTGAGGTTTTGACTCCGATTCCTTTGCTTTTTGAGAGATTTCTGTTTTCCGTGTATTTAACTGGTGTGTTGAATTGTGAGTCGCACCAGTTACATGCGTTGAACTGTAAGATATCACTTGAACATAAATTTATGGTTGTTACTTTTTCCACCCTACTCTCTTCTCGCTTATAATCCGAAAGAGTTAAACACCATCCAAAACATGTTAAAACACCCTTAAAACCCCTCAATTTTTTTTTTGGATTTTATAATCCGAAAAAGAATGCGCGAGAAGAGGGAAGGGTGGGGAAAAAAATTCCCTATATTTATAATTATATAAACAAATTTCACTCTACAAATCTTTTTTTGTAGTGGTGGAGTTTGACTTGATCTAAATTCTAAAATGATATTAGAGTTTATCCAAGATCTTTTGGACCATTCTCTATTAGAGAACTTTGTCACGCTCTAGATGTCTATTCATGGGCGTGAGAGAAAGGTGTGTTAAAAGTTCTACAAAGGATGGTATATGACTTGAACATATCTTAAGTTTAAGTGAGGACAATTTTCACCTTATAAACCAATGTTATAAAAGGTTTTCTAAGATTTATATACCACTCTCCCGACACTATAATGAACAACATATTTAACCATTTCATAAGGATTAAAAAAAATGTATAAAAGTGACCAAAAAATGAACAATAGTTTAGTCAAGAATTGTTCTACTCAAGAATTGAACTCAGGTTGTTTCAGCCAATTTGTACTAAGGCGGAGTTCATTAACCACTTTAATCACTTGGTTTATAAAATATAATTGAAATAGGATGTCAAAGAAGGTTAGATCCTCTAAAATGTCATGTTAAATCTCAAAATAAAACTTAATTTCATTGATTTATTAACTCATTAGTCTATTAAAGATATTTATTTACTTAAGGGTAATTTATATTTTTGATCTCTTAATAAGGTCACATTTTGGTCTTAATTTTTTTTAAAATTATGTCTTTGTATTTTAAAACTCCCATTGTTGTAGTTTATATGCGATGTTGTCATTCAATTAGATTATGTGACACACTAACATGGTATATCATGTCAATTTTGGTGTCACGTGACACTGGATTAAAATGTCATCATTTGATGACTGACTATCATGTGGACGATTAACAAAACAAAACATATATATATATATTTAAAAAGGTTAATTAAGTAAATGATTCATATAAATATCCATAATTTGGTTTTTAATCCCAACAAAAAAAATCACACTCAATCCTTTAAATTTTTCAGTCAACATTTTTAGTCCTCGTAAAATTTCATAAGCAGGTTTATTCCCTTGTAAAATTTGTAGGCAGTGTTGTTGGTCCTTAAAAATGCTAAAAACAAATGAGCAAATAGTCATTTTAGTCTCTGGCTCTGCACCTCGCTGTCACATAAGTCCCTGACTCAGGATTAAATACAAACAAGTCCCTGACTCTACACTTCCGTTATCACTTTAGTCCCTGCCGTTAAAAAAATATGTTAAGTGATGATGTGACATGCTGACAAGGAGTATGATGTGTCACAGGGACTAAAGTGAAAGTAAAAAATGGTTACTTTAATCCCTGAATCGAAAATCAATATCCTCAATTTATTGTTAGATCCCTAACTGTGTATACTTACTGTCAGTTAGGTCCCTGAATCGAAAATCAATATCATCAACTTACTGTTAGGTCCCTGACTGTGTATACTTGCTGTCAGTTAGGTCCCTGACAGTAAAAACGAAATTTCACTAAAATCCTTAGCAAGTTGTTAGTTTAACATGCCAACAAAGATATGTCACGGATTTAGTACAAGAAAATAAAAGAAGCTTTAGGGCAAAATCTCTTCATTTTGTCTTTGAAACTCTATGTTTCTCTTAGTTAGTATATATAGAGAACTCCTCTTTCGTTTGTAAAGTAATTTGGTTGGTTTTGTAATTACAAGCAAAAGAAAAACATATATGATTTAAGTGTGAACAAGTTCTACACTACAAGTTCATTTTTATTTATTTATTATGTTTGAACACTACCTTGTTTATCTATTCTATGATGATTTAAGTTATGCTCCTAATTGAAGAACTACCTTGTTTATCTATTCTATCATGATTTAAATTTGTGTGCAGGTTTAGTGGAAAAAAGAGTTAAGACTAGAAATATAAAGTAGAGGTCTTAATCATTCACTAATGCTTATTGGTTGCATTGTAGTACATGCATTAAATGTCTTAATGAATTAAGTATATTATAGATAATTCTGACATGTAGATCCAATGTTTATGGTTATAAATAGATGTGTATTGACTTCATAATCATGAGATTGTTGAGATATGAGATATGATTAATGAGATATGAGATATTTCTTTTAAAAATATATGTCCATAATTTCATGTGTTATTCTCTTATAGATTTCATGTGTTATTCTCAAGTAGTGAAACTTTGTATTCCCTTATATCAGAAATAGTTTTTTTAGAGTATCTGGACAATATGCCACCGCATCTTGTTTAATATTTTGCTGAATCATTATGTAATGACTTGTTGAATTATATGCTCAAATATGATGCAATATTTTGATTACTCTATGGTTGACATTAATGACTTAATAGTTATGTTATGGAAACATTTGTTATTAAACTATGGAATTATTTTTATAAGTGTTATAATAATATTTT
>Ga0099826_10001907_pt1 | contig 13053 bp, 9 predicted proteins | sample Mtrugardesep15_FD_76830 | JGI IMG/M metagenome (GOLD analysis project Ga0099826, IMG submission 76830) | Root nodule microbial communities of legume samples collected from California, USA - M. trunc garden sep15 | ecosystem: Host-associated > Plants > Roots > Nodule | place: USA: California... | reverse complement strand
TTTCCAATTAAAGATTTTCCGCTGCAGAATTTTATAAAGATGATTTGTTGATATTTGAATAGTTTTTATATTCTATTTAAATAATTTAAAAAGTAGATGTAATACTCCGTTGTATGTTGATAACTCTGATTATTATTTTATGATTATTACTATTACGTTATTTCGGGAAACGGGGTGTTACACCAGGTAGTTTCATTCTAGCATTATGGACAAGGAATGTGGATTTGTAAACAGACCCCCTCTGTTGGATGGATCAAACTATGATTATTGGAAATCACGCATGAGTGCTTTTCTTAAATCCATTGACAACAAAACCTGGAAAGCAGTTCTGAAAGGTTGGGAACATTTTGTGGCACTTGATGAAGATGGTAACAGGACATCTTTCTTGAAACCAGAAGAAGAATGGACTGCTGCTGAAGATGAACTGGCTCTTGGAAATTCCAAAGCATTGAATGCCTTATTCAATGGGGTAGACAAGAACATCTTCAGACTGATCAAACAATGTGTTGTGGCTAAGGATACTTGGGAGATTCTCAAAATTGCACATGAAGGTACTATGAAGGTAAAAATTGCTAAACTCCAACTTCTTACTACTAAATTTGAGAATCTAAAAATGTTGGAGGATGAGAACATTCAAGACTATCACCTGAATATTCTTGATATTGCAAATTGTTTTGAGTCTCTTGGAGAGAAAATTTCTGATGAAAAACTAGTTAGGAAAATTCTCAGATCTCTACCTAAGAGGTTTGACATGAAAGTTACTGCTATTGAGGATGCTCAGGATATCTCAAGTTTAAAGGTTGATGAATTGATAGGGATTTTGCAAAATTTTGAAATAACTGTCAACATCAAGACTGATAAGAAGGGCAAGGGGATTGCTTTTACATCTAGTGTCGATTCTGATGAGACACAAGCAAATCATGAAGATGATGGAGATATGTCGGAGTCACTAGCACTACTTGGGAGACAGTTCAAGAAGATCTTCAAGCAGTTTGACAGAAAGTCTAGGTCAAAAGGTCAGAACATCAGACCCAACATTGACAGTCAACCTAATAAAGAGAAGATGTCAAGATCTGATGATAATAATTCTCAATACAAAGGAGTACAAAGTCATGACTGTGAAGGTTATGGTCACATTCGAACAGAATGTGCTACTATTCTTAAGAAACAAAAGAAAAGCTTAATTGTTTCCTGGTCTGATGATGATGAATCTGAAGGAGATGAGGAGAGAGAATCTACAAAACATGTTGCTGCATTAACTAGTAGAGTTTTGTCTGATGCTGAATCATGTGATGAAAACTTGACTTGTGATGAGCTAGCTGTGTCTCACATAAAATTGAGTAACAGAAACACTGACACCTGCAAACAACTTGAGGAGCTGATAAATATCACCAATAAATTGGAGGATGAAAGGATCAGGCATCAAGCAAAAATCTCTGAACTTAATAATAAGGTAACTCTGCTAAACTCTCAATTTAGTCATGTTATAAAGCAAGTAAAAACGATGTCCACTGAAAAAAATAATCCTACCTTAAGTAAACGTATGATGTCTCATCCTGAGAAAGGAGATGTTCTAATGAGAGGTGTTAAAACTAAGGAAAATTGCTGCTTATAGGCATCACAAAGAAAAAGCCAGACTGTTAATATAACCGGAATGTTGAGTACAATGTTGGAACATCAAGTAACTCCTAAGGAACTTGATATTCTACACCATGGTAGTATGAATAATGAGAAAAGCAGTCAAGTCTCTTGTTCTCATGAGAAACAATCAAGTAGTATTGACTGAATCTTGGAACTCAAGCAACTTGATGAACTAAGGGATAAATTTGGAATTTACCCACATAAGAAGTTGAAGCAGTTAAACAGGTCAGGACGCGTGGAGCCACACTCATTATTGCACGCTAATCTAGGTTTTCTGTCCCAAACCCACCTGAAATCGCAAATAACACGCAATAACTCCTCACCTATCATTGCTTCCTTTTTCGCTTCTCCCAAGTCCAAAAACATACACCTTTTTGCCTCTCACTCATCCCAAATATCTCATTACTTCATCTTCATCAATCATCACCAACTATACCAGACCATCATTTCCAGCAAAATCTCCTCACCTGCTCTCAGAAAAACCATGGACTCTGAACTTCAAGAAACCAGCGCGTTAGTTCCTAAGATGATCAAACCAATCACTACAGTTCCTCGCAACAAATCTAAAGGGAAAACCTCCATCAATTCTAGCTCAAAGAGGAAGAAGCTTACTAAATCAAAAAGGGGAACAACTAAAACTACCTTGAGTATGACTGACTTGTACGAAAAGAAAAACCCATTCATTTCTACTTTTGTCGAAGCCAATGTTGGGACTTCTGAGAAGGATCCCAAGATTATTGATGTTGAAGTGACCGTCAAAACTACTGCTGATGTTGCCTCTTATGAGGTTGAAAAAGGTAACCTTGATGTAATCCTAAAGGCTATTGTTTCTGAATCTAATAGAAAACTAGGGTTAGAGGATACAAATGTTGCTATAGACAGTCCTAAACACATGAGTGTAGATGATCCTAAACCTGATAATGAAAATATGGAGGATGGCTTTATTCAACGTTCTCCTGAGAAGACTGATGAACTAACAAATGTTGAACCAAATGTTGAAACATCCCTGAGCTAACAAGACAAACAGGGTAATGATGATGTAATCATTAATAAAGATGATTTTGGTCAGGAGACTGGCACTAATCAGGGATTTTCTTCAGGAAACACTGATGAGAAGCCTCATCATGAGGAAGAGGAACAGACTGAAGTTGAGTCTGATTCATAGAAAGAAGCGTCTGTTGAAAAGGATAATGAAAATATGGTGAACATTGATGATATTGTTTTAGATGACAATTCACTAGTTGAGAGAGATGTTGAGAGTGTAGCCAAGAGGCTAAGGAGTAACAAAGGAAAGGCGGTTCTCTCTGAGGTGGAAACCCCCAAAACTAAGAACAAGACTGTTAGTGTAGGTCCCAAGAAAGGTTGGAGTAAGGTGAAAGTGAAATCTACTGCTGGAAGGACGAGGAAGAGGAAGGTTGTTTCATCTGGTGAATCTGATTATGATGTTAAGGAGGATGCTCCAAACATCATCCCTTCTACTTCTAGGAAGTCCGCTGGGAAGAAGATTGTACAAACAGTGGCAAGCGTGCCTATTGACAAGGTTTCTTTTCATCTGCCAAAGAATGCAATAAGGTGGAGGTTTATCTATCATAGAAGGCTGGCACTGGAAAGAGAGCTAGGTAAGGAGGCTCTAGAAATTGAGGTTGTAATGGATATTATTAAGGAAGCAGGTCTCATGAAGATAGTGTGCAATCTTGATGATTGCTATGAGAAGTTGGTAAAGGAATTTCTAGTGAACAATTCTAGTGATTGTGACAATTCCCTCAACAGAGAATATAAAATAGTGTTTGTAAGAGGAGAATGTGTCAACTTTTCTCCCAACATTATCAACAAATTTCTTGGTGTTGAAGAAATCAACTTTCCCAAGCTGGAGATAACTGAAAATCAAGTGTGTAAGGAGATCACTGCAAACCAGTTCAAGGTATGGCCCAAGAAGAAAAAGATTTCGTCTGGAAAACTGTCTATGAAATATGCTATTTTAAACAGGATTGCTGGTGTAAACTGGGTTCCTACCACACACTCCTCTGATGTTGCTACTAGGTTAGGTAAGTTTATATATGTTGTAGGGTCTACGTCTAAGATGGATTTTGGTGCCTATATTTTTGAACAAACTATGAAGCATGCCAAAACTGATGTTATTAGATTTCCTATAGCTTTTCCAACTCTGCTATGTAGCATTATTTTGATCAGCATCCTAACATTAAAATTGCAAGTGATGTCCCAGAAAAGATAGAACCCCCTATTACTTTGCACTCCAAATTGTTTAGTGCTAATCATGTTCCAGACATTGTTGGAACATCTGGAGTTGTACCTGTTGCACGAATGATGACAAAATAGGAGATTGTGACTACTCTCATGGACACCTGTGTTATGCTGGATGAAAGAAAAGCCCAATTTGAACTAATGATTCATTCTTTGGAGAAGAGGATGTTGTAGTTGAGAATGAATTGGACGAGAGTGAGGAAGAAGAAGCTGATGATGCTGAGGATGATAATGCAGATGAAGCTAACAATGGAAATAAAGATGCAAGTAGCAAGAAAGACTATGGGAACAGCTCTGAGGAGGCTGAATGATTTGTCCCTGTAATTTCAGAAATTATTTTGTGTGGGCTATGCCCTGAATATTTGTGTGCACCTAAGTGTGCCTATTTTGGTCTGTAATCCCTAAACACTCTTCATTTTTATTTCCTTTGGTATTCTACTAGCACATGTTGGTATTCTGATAAATTTGCATGATTTGCTTATACCTATATTCTGACTGCTGGCATATTTTGTGGCTAGAAAGAGGGAGAAAAATGGTATATCTATATTTTCTATATGCATGTGTATGTGCTATGTGTTATTCTGCATTATTTTGCAGATTTGCCTGTTATGCCTGTATTGTTGTTGTTGCATTTATTTTGCAACTATTTGTGTAGATGTTGGCACTGATGTTGCAACATCTTGATGTGAACTCTGAGAATTTATTTTTCTCAATATTCTTGATGTACATGTTCATTGTTAATGCTCTATAGAATGTTGGAACATGTCTCTGTGACCTCATATGGGTCTAATTCTTTTATACATATTCCCTAAAGATTTAGTGTGCCCAGGACCCTGAAGTATTCTTTTATCTATGAATTAGGAAATTGTTTCATGGTTCTTCCATATGCATGTGTTCAGGGGGGGTAATGGAATATGTTTGGTAGTTACTCATAAGGCATTATATTGAGGGGGAGTGCTACTATGTTGAAGTGCTTGAAAGTACTCAAGTTGTATGACAAGATATGGATATGATGAGCAAACATTTAACTGTCAGCTTTTTGTGAGTATGTGAATTTATTTTTCCCTTACTGTTATGTGTGATAGGCACGCCTATCTGATGTGGTAATGGATGTTGAAACATCCAATATACATGAGAATCTTGTTCCCTTTGCTTATGTGTGACATGTGCTCCTGTCTGATGTGAACAAGGATGTTTGGAACATCCAAATTTGTGGGAATTTATTTTTCCCTGATTGTAGCATAGGAATTTATTTCTCCTCTGCTCTTGTGAGACTATGCTAATATCTTATCCGCTGCTGCATGTCTATGATATATGTAATACCTTCTGTGTCTTGACTCGGATTTTGTTAAGAGTATGATGCTTTCATTCTTCAAGTGTGGTTTGTTCAAGCTATGCCTGAAGACTGTGTAAGGAATTCTTCTATTGCACACTTCTGAAATCTCTTTAGTGATACTATCAAGCTACTCCTTCTTCTCGAATATGTGTTCGTGATGACTTGAGGAAGTGTATCTAAGGTATCTTTATAGATTGTGTGTGTTGACTGTTTCTTCATAAGGTATGGTGTCATGCTACATGATGAAATGGTATTGTTTTGTATCCCTCTATTTTTATGAAGATTGGCCATAATTTGTTTTAGCCAAAAATTTGTCAAAGGAGAAGATTGTTGGGTATTTGTATTGATTGCATTGTTTCTAAAACAAATATCCATGTATGTGTTGTTGGAACCAATGTTCCAACATGGTTCAGGCATCTATGTGAGATGTTGGACATAATTTTCCAACATCCTGGCACGGTCAGTGTGCCTGAGTTCTTGCCTGTTTGTACGCGCGCCTAAGATTATTTAAGGAAACCATATTTCCTTATCTTATTGACCAAGCAACGCGCATATCTTTACAGAATCAGTTGTGGAATGTTCCTAAAGTTGTGTTTATATTTTAGGAAATATTTGAAGTTGTTTTGGACGATCCTAAAGATGTTCCGGCATTTTAGGACTTTCCATATTTGTTTTTGATTCTTGTTTTGTAGATCAGCTGGACGATCTGTTTTGTTCTAAAGCCCAAATAAAAATTTAACCCATGCTGCTTCAATATATAAGGAAGACTTCAAGACCTAATTGTTCATTCAAGTCGTCGTACTAAAAACTTTAGCTTTTACGATTTTGAGAGTCTGTGTGTTCTACTCTTGTATCGTTTGTGATGCAAGTTTAGTCCTGTTTTATTTGTGAGTCTTTCTTGTATCAGTTTGATACATGTTAAGGACTGTTTATTGAGTTGTAAACTCGTGTGTGCAACATCAAAGCTTATAAGCAAGATCGTAGTTTGTGTTTGAAGGTAACTTCATCTTTTGTGTTGTTTAAGTCTAATAATCACAGGGGTTGTGGTTGACTGTAGGATAGTGAGATGGGATCACAGATCTAGGAGTTCCTAGGTTGAAATCAATAGGGGTAGGTCATAGGTCTTTAGTGTAGACGAGGAGTTTGCTGAGAGCTATAGAATAAGGACTACACTGGTGGATTTCCTTCTTGGCTTGGTAGCCCCCCAGAGTTGGTGTGTTTGTCACCGAACTGGGTCAACAAACTCATTGTGCCTTTTACTTTCTTTTCATTAATTTTCTTGTTTTTATTTATGTTTACTCTTTGATGTTGGAACATTGAACGGAACATTACAAACGTTGAAACATCGAACATAACATATTAAAACAAGTACGCTAGATTTACACATCTTGATAACAAATCTTTCACAAACCGAACCCTAAACCTAAATCTTTCGTTGGATCTATTTGCTAAAGACAAGTTTCTCTTTGGTTTTTCATATCTCCTTTCGGTCTCAATGAATGTATTTCAATAGCAACCACGCCTATTCTTATGATTGATTGCTATTAAAACCCTTTAAGAACGAAACTCTAAGGTCTCAAGGTGTACTAGATTATTCTCATGTTTCATAATCCTTGTCTAATTTCATTTGTTCCAATATCAAAGTTCATGTTTCGATCCTTCGCTTGATATTTGTGATGATGACATAACAACTATTAAACTTCAAATTTCGGTCCTTCGATTAATACTTGTTATTTCATTAGAAAAACTACGAAATAGATTAGAAAATAGATTTACATAGGATTAGGGTTCTAGGCTTGGTTTGATAGGGATTAGGTCATTAGACTCATCCAACAATCTCAAGATAAAGAAGTCTACTCACTCATGTTCATTGTAGACATAGAGAAGAGGAAGAAGAAGAACATAAAAATAAATAACAAGAAAATAAAGAAGAACTTTTATTCAAAGAAATAATTTTCACTTAGAATTTCCAAGAACAAAAGATGAATTGATATGTCTGGTGGCTGCTCTATTTATAGCTTAAAACTAACTTAAGCCCCAAGAAATATAACACTAGAATGTTCCACAAGGCAACACATGGGCTTTAGGTCAGAAATATAACTAATAAGGGAGCTGGAACCTTGGCACGGCCGTGCCACCACAGGCACGGGTCGTGCCAGCTTGTAACAAAAGCAGCAAAAGGGGATGGCACCATCGAGCACGGCCGTGCCACCACAGGCACGGGCCGTGCCAAGCACTCTGATGTATGGCTTCTTTGAAAGACTTTGGAGGCACGATCACGCCATTGTTAGGCATGGCCGTGCCTGATATTTTTGCACAGGATCATTATTTTTTTTGTCTTCAATCAGCTCTAACTCATGCTCCAGATCCTTTTATCCTTAAATCATGCTCCAAAACCTTTTCTTTTGCTTCAAGACTCAATCTTTCAACATATTTGTTCCTGAAATTAAATAACAAGCAATTGAAGTAAAATAGTTCTAGAAAGTAAATAAAAACACATAAAATCTAAATAAATAAACTAAAATAGACACTTAAAAACACTAATTATTGACTTATCAATATACGACGTTAATTCACCAACTTGACAACACCTTTATCTCTTAGATTTAACAATATATAAACGTTCATGAAATTGCACAAAGGAAAAACAAACACCTTCATGGAAGAATTTTCTTTCCGAACAGATCACAAATTGGCATAAAGCTTAACAATACATTTATATCAAGCAACCTCAATCAAACGAAAAATAAACCTCTCACAAGGACCGCGACGAAAGCTCTGAACCCTAGGAGAGCAGAACTCACAAGGACGACGGTGGACACTATTCACAAACTCAAATTTTGACAAAGCCTAAAAAAATTGTTACGATGGTATCCTTCAGAATGATCACAAATATTTACCCATTGTTGTTGTTACTTTTTTCGTCAAAATTCAATCAATTTTGTGTTCGTTGGTGGAAAAGCTTTTGAAGAATTTAGCATAAAAATATTGATATTGTTAGACGAGATAGGATTTACAAACATTGTCGATTCATCTTAATTGAAATATTATATAATTAAATAAGTTAACATGTGTGAATACATGTTAGGGATGCCAAAATGGGTTGGACTCGTCGAGTTGGTCCGTTTAACCCGCCATTTTTAGTGGGGTAGTTTGAGATATTGAACCCGTCACAATTAGGGTGTCCGCTCCGCCTAACCCACTAAAAGTGGGGCGGTGACGGGGCGGGTTGGCCCTTTGGGTTGATATGTTAAAAAAATCTCTTTTTCACTTCTTTTTCTTTATAAGTCATAATGAATTTTCCAATTTTCACCTTCATACATTGGGGGAAAAAATTCAATTAATTTTATCAATTTTAGTTTATGACTTTAGCCTTATATTTTAAACAATTAGTTAATTTATAACTCATGGAGTTTTTATGTTCAATGTCTTACTGATTTATTATAGAATTTTAGAAGATGTAATTTATATGTTTGAATAATTTTTTTTTGTATCTTTAGTGGAGTCATTAGTTATATATTTAGATTTCTTAAAATTGAATTTAAATTTATATATTTCTACATCGTTTATGTGAAGATTTTAATTAATAATTTTATTAAAAAAACATTGACTGGTCAACCCGCCAGTCCTCCATAAAACGTGGCGGGGTGAGATTTTCAACCCTATTTCTCTAGATGACCCGCCCCGCTCCGCCCCTTTTTAGACGGGTTATTGACAGGTGGGTTAGCCCTTTTTGCCATCCTTAATACATGTATTCATAGTGAATTTTCCTTATTTACTTATTTTTGCGTGTGAATTCTTACTCATTAATATATTCCTTTAATAATAGTAAGAAAAAAAGATTTTCATTAAATGAAAAATTACCATATACATTACGAATACCTTTTGTATGATTTTGTTCAAAGGAGGAAAAGAAAAAAAACAAAAGTTGTGCAGGTATTCACATGGTTCATTTTTCTAAACAAATGATTAATAAACTCGACCAAAAAAAATAGATCGAGCCCCTATTTGCCTTAGCGTTGAGAACCCGCTCAACACACGCGTTCAACCTGATGTCACTATTTGTAGCTTCTATATTTTCACGGTAAAAAGACATCAAAACGCGAGAATTCACACTTTACTAATTTTTATGATAAGACAAACTAAATTTGATTTTTAGATATAGATTTCTTTTATCAGGCTTTACTAATTTTTGGATTAACTCATCCACATTTTTTTCATCAATTTAGGGGTTTGGAATCTTCACTATTAAGGAAGAGACTTACCGGGTGGCCCGTTCCTTTTTGGTCTATAAAAACAAACCTTCTTCACCCTAAAATCTTCGTAACCTTTTTCTTTTTAGCCACTATTCCTCATTCTTTCTCTTTGTTTTCCCTTCTCTCTCTGAAATAATGGCAGAAACAATGATCTCACTCATAACCTCCGACAACGTCGTTTTCAAAGTCAAATCTTCAATCGCAAAGGAGATGGCAACGGTTCAATCCTTCGTCGACGAAAGCGATGGAAAAATGACAACGGTTACTCTTCACAATGTTTCAAGCTCTGAACTTCCCTTAATCATCGAGTATTGTGAGAAGAATGTCGCTGGAGAGATCAACAAAGCGTTCGAAGCCGAGTTCGTGAAGAATCTGAACAATGAAGAGGTGAAAGATCTTTTTCTTGCTGCTAATTACTTGGATATGAAGAAGCTTTTTGATTTTACGAGCCAGGTTATTGCTGATCGAATTGCGAACAAGAGTGTGGAGTATGTGAGGAAGTATTTTGGAATTGAAGATACTGAGTTTTTGCCGGGAGAAGAGGAGAAGCTTCGTGAAGAACTTGCTTGGACTTTTACAGGAGTTGATAAAGATGAAGATGAAGACGCTGATCAAAAGATTGAAGATAAGGTTGAGGATGAAAAAAAATCAAATTGAATAGAATAGTTATTATGATATGTTTTTCTTATGAAACAAAATTAGGGTTACCTTTGCCCTAATTGAAATCAAATCAAATTGAAATTATGAATTGAAATTACAAATGTTACCTTTGCCCTAATAATACAATTTGAGTTTGTTTGTGGTTTTAGTGCGTTGGTGGTTCTTGTTTACTGATAATACTTTTACAAATCAACCCTAATTTTCTTGATTTTTGATTCTTATGTTAACAATGTTGAACTATTGTTTATTCATAATACTTTTACAAATCAAACCCTAATTTTCTTGATTTTTTATTCTTATGTTAACATTGCGTCATTGTTGAACTATTCCTTCGATTGCAGGATTACTCTACATTAAAACACACTTTTTTTACGGTAACGAATAAAAATTGTGGAAAATTATTTTTTCGATTGCTTTCTGATGGGCACACAGGGCAATGGTTTTAAATTGCGGCCACAAATGCGATTGAAGTCGTTACAGCTGCTGAAACATGTATTGGTGTTGCTACGTCGTGAAATCGAGAGAATATTTGAATGAAAATGGATGTAATCGTCTGATGTGGTTTGTGACGTGGTCACAATGCAGTCCTACACATGATTGATCATGTTGCAATTGAAGTGCCATGCTGTTGCGAGGCTATCACAACATCGATGTTGCGACAACAATCACATCTCGGCCGAAATTGGGGATGCGGACTTCAATTTAAAACCATGCACATGGCTAGTAACTTTTTGAAAAGTTTTCCAACCTATAGCATGTAAATCAAATAATTTGGAACTTGTACTCGTGAGCTTAGCTCAGTTGGTAGGGACAATGCATAAAACATGCAAGGTCTGAGGCTCGAACCCCGGCCACCACAAAAAAAAAAAAAATTGGAACTTAAACTCAAATCAATCTTGATGCAAGCCGAAGATTTAACCATTGTTTAAAATTAGGGATTAAAAATTTATTCATTTTTAGTCCCTACTTGTATTTGCAAAACATTTTTAAAACAGGGATTATTCTTTTTATTTTTTGAAATAAAAATAGAGACTATTCTTATAAACTACGATATAATAGAGTCTTAAATATAAACTATGATACAATAGAGGCTTAAATATGTAAAAAGTCTCCATAAGTTCGTGTGTTTTTGCTTTTCATCCGTATATCTTTTTTTTTCTTCAAAACTATCTCTGTGTAAGTTGTTAACGTTTTGCTTTTCGTCCCTCCCATTAGTTTCTATTACAAAAACGTAGATGTGGCTAATTGAAGATGATGTGGCAGTAGCTGACATGGTAGACGTGGCAAATGGATGATGAGTCACACATGGAGGGACCAAAACCAAAAAACGAAATTCTTAGACGGACCAAAACCAAAAAATGACCAACACATAATTTTTCTTTCCTTTTCTTCATTCTCTACATTCCATTTCATCTTCTTCTTATCAATCTTCGTATGAACTTCATACTATAGTCATGAACAACAAGAAAAAAATCCAGAAAAATAAAATAACCTAGAAAAACAATTCAACACATCACCACCATAGCCCACAAAAAAATGCCACCACTACCACCACAAATCAAAAGAAATTACAACATTATCGTCACCACAATCATCATCAACATTATCACTCTCCACAATCATCGTCAACACACACCATTTCATTTCATAAGAAAATAGAAATTGTATCATTAACAAGCTTTGTAATTTGATTTTGAAGTTTTTTTTTAATGATTTTAGGATTTAATTTTTATGGGAAAGATTATGAAAATGAGGATGAAGATGGAGAAGATGAGGAGGGAAGATGAAGATGGAAGAATTGTTATTTTTAAATTTAAATTTTTTCGACTTCTCGTGTAATTATGTTCATCAGTTGTAATTATTTCTCAATAGCATCGATAACCGACGTGCAAACACTATTATTCTGCAAAAATAAATTCTCAAAGTACCCGCTCGGTACCTGACATATGCCATGCTCATCAGAAATTTTATCACCAGCATCATTTTCTAAAGCAAGGATCCGATTTACCATCTTTTGAGTATTGAGCGAAGCAAGAAAAATTTTAGTATTAAGGTCACCATCCTTATACCAATGAGTCTTGGTTCACTGCCTCCAGTATTTATCCTCTTGGATCATCAGTTGTGTCATTCACTTCCTTAAATTTGTTAAATGAATAGGATCCGCTGTTGCACCTTGATTTCGGCACCGCTCTAATTCACGCTACAACCCTTCGGCTCCTTCTTGATATCATTTGTATTTGCTTTCTTCCACGAACACAAATCATTGGAACAATTCTATAACTTTTAAACAATAGGTAAACCTGCAGCTAAACCCTAACTATCAGTTACAATATCATGGATACCTGGTTTAGAAGTGATCAGAAGTAGGCGCTACTAAGTTCTCTACTTTTGCATTAGGAAAAAATGGAACCACTCAGTATTAGCAAGAGCTCAATCTAATCCTTCTTCTACTGCTCTTGGGGTACCCAAACTTTTGAAACAAGTAAAAGGATAACCCTCCGTGTAAATATAAATTAAATCTGCATCAAAACACAGCTTGGCGAAAACCATTTATCAACCATCGTGGCGGAACTGAACCTCCTCTTTATTCAGAAGTAACTGAAATTCTGGTGAGCTAGCTTTCAGATGTTTAATACGATGTTTCAACATCTGACACAAACAGAATGTCGAGTAAGATGTTTCAACATCGAGCTAGCAGAAAACAAACAGAACAAGGAAAATATAAAGGAAAAAAAAGTAAAAGGCACGGTTGGTTTATTATCCCAGTTCGGCGCAACTCACCTACATCTGGGGGCTACCAAGCCAGGAAGGAAATCCACTAGTGTACTCCTTATTCTAAGTTCTCAACAAACTCCTCGTTTACAACTTTAGACCTAGGACCTACCTGTATTGACTTCA
>Ga0099826_10001906_pt1 | contig 13055 bp, 4 predicted proteins | sample Mtrugardesep15_FD_76830 | JGI IMG/M metagenome (GOLD analysis project Ga0099826, IMG submission 76830) | Root nodule microbial communities of legume samples collected from California, USA - M. trunc garden sep15 | ecosystem: Host-associated > Plants > Roots > Nodule | place: USA: California... | reverse complement strand
TCATACACACATGAGCCAACACATAAACCTGATTAAACATGCATACAAATGTCAAATAGTAAAGTACAATCAACAAAAAATATTGAACAATTTTCATCAATAAATAATTTTTAATTCATATGAAGAAGAAATTTCATGTTGAATCATAAATTAATCCTTTCTGGATACGAAAATTTCATACAAGCATAAAAAAATGGAAGTGATTATCCAGTTTACGATACCATCTTATGATTTTCAAAGTAAAATACACATAGGTTACCTTATAATATAAATTAAAATAAATCAAAATGGAGCATATCTAAATTTATGGTCTACACCATATATATATTCCATCAACAAAATAGTTTTTGAGAAAGGATTCTTATAAGTTGAATTTGAATGAATCTCACTCCCCTATTTCTACATAAATCATTTGTATTGAAAAATTGAAACAAAATGATTACCAAGTAGCAAATAGAAAACCCACTTGAAAAAAATCAAATCAAAATAAAATGAGAGCATAAGAAGAAAAACTTACGAATTTGGGAGAGCTAGAAAGTTAGTTCTCTATCTAAAAATTCTCTAATCTACATAGTGTATATACTCTCTCGTTAATATTTTATATTTGAGAGAACATATTGTTTTTGTGTCAATATTACTCTTTATTTATAGTGAAAATAATATTAAGTACTACCTCCGTCCCTAATTATAGGACCCTTTTGAAAAAATTTTTTGTCTCTTTTTATGAGACCCCTTTGCTATTTCCAAATACATTAATTAATTCTTTACTAACATACCCCTATTTATTTTATATTTTTTTCTTCAATCAAAATTAAATACTACATTGAAAACATACACTAACCCTGTCTCTTAAAGGACAAATTTGTAAAAACAATAGTAATTACAAACAAATTTATTATCATTTTTAATTTTCTTAATTACCGTTATTTTTCTAAAAGGACCCTATAATTAGGGACGGAGGTAGTAATATATATATATATAAAAAAATGTATTGTATGAAAACCACATAGTGCAAACCACTAACGTCTGTTACTTGAAAATACTGTGAACTTGGAATTGGAACCTGAGTGAAATCAAACCCCTAACGTCTGTTATTTGAAAATACTGTGAACTTGGTTCACTGTATAGAAATTATTCTCTTTTAATTTACTTTATTTTTTGTTTTTTCTTTCTTTTCCACGACATCATCTCGTTTCATTTTATTTAAACTTTTTGTCTTTTTCTTACCTTTTCCTTTTTTTTGTGCTAACTCAACGTAATTTGGATCTTTGACCTCTAGTAGGTGGTCTAAGGTATCCAATGGTACAATCCCTCTATGCGACTAATCCTCGAGGTTACAATGAATTTTCCACTTTTCACATGGTTTGGACTACCTATTAAATGATTTTTTTTTTCATTGGGAAGTGTTGTTCTACCAACTCTCTCGAAACTATGATTTTTTTGAGCAACTCCCAACACCATGTCGGTGTTTTGTTTTTAAATTTCAACTATAAATAAATAAGAGTATTATGAAGTTTAAAAATTGAAGTTTTCTGTGGGTAGACTTTATTCATATCACATTAAATTTAATTTTTACCTATAAATTTACAGTTATTGTGTGACAGTGTCTTACTTTTTGAATGAATAAAGTAGTGATAATCCTCTGCTTCTTTTATTTTTTACTTTAGGCTTATTTACACATACCAAGAAAAGTAATAAATATTACTATTTTTGATAAAATGTTTATCTTTTTTTAATACTCTACGATAAATAATTAGAAGTATTGTTGACAAACAATCGTTAATGTTTAATAGAATGTTGATAATGACAAACAAATATGAATTATTTTTCTTCTAAAAATTGACAATTAAGATGGAACGGAGGGAGTATTTATTAGTTCAAAAGATAATACTAAATTAATATGTTATAGAATTTGGTATATTTTTATGTGATGAGAAATCAAGTTATTCTAGAAGTAACGGCTATAAAGAGAATTATCATTTCAAAAGATAATACTTCTTGCGACTTTTCTTTTGGTTTTTTTTGCCTTTTATTTTCTTGTTATTTACCCTTTTTGAGGTTTGGGGTTTTGGCAATGGTCCCCTTTTCCTTTTAATCTTGTTTCACCATTTGCACTCCATCTGTTTAAAAAAACTATGAAAAGGGTTATTATGATTATAACATCAGTATAGACATTTAATTTCATCAACCCAACCATCAAAACAATTTTTTTTATCGACTATATAAAAATATATTTTATATTATTGACTAAAAAACTTTAACAATTGTAATAAAATTTCATAATAAACTTGATATTTCTTCTATTGATTCTAGCAATGTTTGATAAGCATTTTGGTTGGATACTATCAGTGGTGTTGGCGGCAGGTGTCGGATAGTCACAGTTTGTGGTTTAGGTTATTGGCCGCTAGATATGGCCTAGTGGGCGGGCGGTTGCAAGCTGGAGGTAGGGATGGGTCAGTGTGGTGGAGGGAGATAGTTAAAATTCGTGATGGTGTTGGTTCAGCTATGGGTACTTGGTTTTTTGTCAATTTATGTTTAAAAGTAGGAAACAGATCAAATACTTTATTTTGGTTGGATAGGTGGCTAGGCAAGGTTACCCTTTAGGTTCGTTTCCGTCGCTTGTTTGATTTATCAAAAAATAAATCATTGACGGTGGCGCAGATGTTTAATTTGGGGTGGGATGTAGGAGGGGAGGCGTGGAAGTGGAGAAGAAGGTTACTATCGTGGGAGAAAGAGATGTTAGTAGAGTGTAGGCTGTTATTACTGACTGTTGTGTTACAAGTTATTGTTGATGATGTCTGGTCTTGGATACTTGATTCTGTAACACCCTAATTTCCGACGTTGATTTAATAAATAATTTGAATAAATTTAAACAAAAAGGATGTTACACATACTCATCGATCATTCCTTCCAATAATAAATAATACGTCATATTTCAGAGTGCGGAAATACTTCAAAAATATTTCATAAAATAAACAAGTCTGAATCTTAATCGTCATTGTAGAAAGTGTCATAAAGATTTCAAATACTTAACCTTCGTAAATTTAAACATTCAATGTTTGACCCCAACCCTAGTGTTACAGATCGACTAGTAAATAATTAGATAATAACTACGGAAGTATATCTCTGTCGCCACCTTCTAAACGTCCTGCAAAGGGGTGAGAATATTCATAATAATGTATATTGGGATACATGAATAATTTATAAATAGGCGTAGCATCATTTATCATCCTTCACAATATATTCACACTTCTTCATCAGGTTATACAACATCATTAACACATCATCATTATCATAATTTTTCAGTTTTAAAACATTAAAGAAATGCACATATCACTCATAATATATCAACATTGACACATATCACATATACCACATATATCACATATACACCTAACATTAGACATATGCAAATGCACTTCATTCCTAGACCTATATGCATCCCGATACCGGTTTCTAATCAACATTAGTATGTCAGAGTTATGTTACTGAGCATACATACATCATAATCAACATTTGTATCTCAGAGTTATGTTACTGAAGATACATACATCATACTCAACATTTGTATGTCAGAGTTGTGTTACTGAACATACATACATTATTCATCCTTCGTCATTTTATGCAATATGATATGATGCATGAAGATTCACTAATAACAAATAGAAAATACATCAACAACAACAGTTCCTCTTCACAACATAGTTCTTTCCGTCATTTTACTTGTTATTATAAAACAAGTACGGCATTCGTCATTATTCAACATTATACAACATGATTATTACTTCATCACTCAACCTTTTACAACATAGTCATTACATCATTGCTCGACATTATAATTACTCAACATCGTCCTTAAAACCTATACTTAACATTAACTTTCTCCTTGCACTAAGTGCTTTATCCTAACGACAACTCTCCATTCTTTGTTCTCAGTTAAGTTTTTACCTCACCATTATCGTCACAACTACCACCTTTATTCTCTCTTATCATCCTTCATTCATTTTAACTTAGATCATTATCTCTCTAGTGATTCATTATCTTGTCTCATCGCTAATATTACCCCTACATTATTCATTAATTAACACACAAATTTCTATTCTCATTCCATTTCGTCCTATCAATTCTTTCAACATCATATACCCTCTTAAATCGACCATACTCATTTCATTTTAACCTAAGTTCGTTACTTCACCATTATCATTCTTTCTAAAATCATCCCTTACTTTAACTTATGCCTTTATATTTCCAATTACGTTCGTCTTATTCATTCACCTAGCATCTTCATCATCTTAAATCACTTCACCATTCTACTTGTTAATTTTGGCTCTACACCTTACCCTCTACAATGTATCCTCTTCTTCATCTTAGTTTTAAGCCCTAACCTCATCATTACTTTCACTTAGAAATTCTTATCTTCATATATTGACTCATCCTTTTCACCGTCTTCTGCCTCAAGCCACTAAAATCATATGATTATTTTACTCAGGTTTTGTTCTCTTTCATTTTAAAATTAAGGTATTAGACTTAACCTTTATTCTAAAGTTCTTTTATTATCATCCACAACTCCCTATCTTCGTTTACATTTCCTCCGAACAATCACATCATCGTCGTCAATCCTCTAATTTGACCTCGCTATTTACACTGTTATGATCTTATCCTATTATTCATAAGTAATTCGACATTAATCCTTACCGCGACTAACATCTCTCATCGTATCCATTATCTAACCTACTCATCTCTATCTTCGGTTACCTACGCCTCGTCGTATCTTTATCATTACCATTTACCTTGACTCTTCTTCTCTTCGTTCTAACTTCCTACATTCTTGCCCTTCATTTATACTTGTCTCTACATTCATCCTTTACTCTAATTTACTATTATTTTAATATGACGACATCTCATCATTACGTAATTTTCTATTTAATTTTATTACATTTTGAAGTTCACAAGGCAACTTAAGTAGCAAGAAAAGCAGGAAAACTGAAGAAAAAGACAAGAGACAAAATGTGTCACGATTTGACAGAAACGTGACACGATTCCATAAGGCAGAATGCATGCTTTCGACATTGGGCAATACGTGTCACGATGGCAAAAACGTGACACGATTTGAGTAAACCTTAATTTAGATTCTTGTTACATAGGGTAAAAACGTGTCACAATTTACTTAAAACGTGACACGATTTTAGGCGAATTTATGTGCCTATTTAAGCTGAAGACTATTATGAAAGCAAGGGTTACTAATCTTCAAGAGCAAAGTGCGATTTTGACATCCAGAGACGGCGAGGAGGGCAATTTCTTCATCCTTTTACCAGTTCATGTATCCTTTGATTCATATATTGATTATGCTATTTGTAAACTCAATTATGAGTAGCTAAATCTCTTAGAGATTAAGTCTGAGATGATTCTTTGTAACCCTAATTGAAACATGTTGCTGTGAAACTCTATTTATTGTGAATGACAATGTAGTTTTTATTCAATTCAATTGTTCTTAATGCTTTTTATATCCTGATCACATGTAAACATGATTTAAGGAGAATGAATGTCTACTGACCATAGCTTTCAACTTAGATAGAATTGAATTGTTCTAATAAACAGGGTTAGTCAAGGAATGGATAATCGTTTGTTAGTGATATCAGGTTAAGGTTCTTAAAACCTTCAAAAATTATTAGACCACCTAATAGATTAGGGGCTGTAGTTTGAGAAGAGGGTCCTAAGTCAAGGGATTGATTAGGGCTAATTTGTTAACTATCGTGGAAGTAGAAAATCATTCACAAGAATAGGTGCAGTATACCAATTAGGGGAACATAGATGATTCGAAAGACCTGATCTCATCTCTCTCTTATTCTTCAAAACCAATCTTTACTTTCAGTCTTTACTTTTATGCAATCAAACCAATCAACTGCCTAGTGGCAAAACAAAATAACTTTTACACATCTTAAACTGATAACGCTTTTGAATTATTGAAATTAACACAGTCATTGTGGGAACGATATTTATTTATTACTTCGATAATTTTTGGTGCACTTGCCAATTATTCATCATAATATTTTTTTAGTTCATGAATTAACATCTTGCAACTCTCTCTACTTTACCTTCAAGTCTTTCATAAGCATCATTTATTACATCGTTCAACATCGTCATATAACATTTATATTATCATCATAAATCATCATATTACAACGTTAACATCTCATACATCGATTAACATCATATCTACATATCATATATATAGTTTACGTCTTCGTTATTTCAACATCATGTTTAGAACACACATCCATCATTAGTTGTATCTCCATTTTATACATCTTTTTCCCTAGTGACATGTCTGTTTCCCTAGTTGCTCTCGAGTTTTAGACTGGCGATTACCTTGAGGTTATCACTTCTATTTATGACTCAACACACTTCTTCATTTAGATATATAGCTAAAGGAATCTTACTTTTAATTTAGACACTAATGGGTTGCTTAAACTCACTAATGCACTCATAGATGTTTTAGAGTCCATTGAAGAGGTTATGCTAAAAGTTCATGGAAAACGCAGCATGACCCACATGCGGTATTTTAATGATAATTCAAGTTATAAAGGTCCTAAAAGATTCCAACCAAAGGCAATTGAAAGGTAACATTCATACCTACAACTTTCAAGAAGGAACCATAATCCAATTCGAAACATAAAGTGTTGAAAAGGATTGGTTTTCTTAAGACTAGGAGAGATGCACAACTGTGCTCACCCATGTGTAGTATTTTGATCATAACTTGCGTTGTAGATGTCTGATTGAGGTGAAACCAAAGCCATTGGAAAGCTAACACACATACCTACAACTTTCATGCTTACACTGAAACCCAGTTCAAAATGGAAAATGGTGAAAAATTTGGATTTTCCCATGTTGTCTAACAAAAATCGAGGGCCGATTTTTGTCGAATCAAAAGTGTGAAAAACTACTTAAAATCGGGGGCCGATTTTAGCATTTTGGGGCCCGATTTTGAGTTAACAAACAGCTTCAAAAATCAGTTTCAAAATATGTTTTTCGTGTAATAATCACTTTTAAACCACTAAACTCATTTACAACACTTCCAAATCATCATCCTAAAGTTACCCTATCATTCCAACACTAATTCTCCATTAACCTACCTAATTATCTACTATTTTTAAGGCTATGGACTCAATTCAAACCCTAAACTAAATTGCCTCAATTCTAATCTTTCAACATCATCATCATCATGTACCTTCATCGTTATTTTCTCATCGAAATTCACATCATAACAACATTAACATCTAAAGATTTCAATCAACCCCCATCATAGAATAGATACCCTAAAGTGAAAGGAATTTCCCCCTTACCTCAAATACTCCGAAACATAAAATTTGGCTCTCTTCTCCTTAGCTAGGGTTTGCCTCATTTCTTCTCCTCTCCTTTCTGGTTCTCATGTGCAACAGAGTTTGTTTCTCTATTCCTCTATTTATACTAGGAAACTTGGTTAACCATCTATTATTACTTTTCTATCCTCTACTTATCATAGTTTTTACTCCCTCCTCCCCCATTTATTTTATTATTTCTATTTCACACCCCATACTCATATTATCTCCTTATTTCATTCTCCATCGCATTATTTCTCAACCAATAATAATATTAATATTAGATATAAATAATACTGTTAATTAATAATAAAAATCAGGGTGTTACAGATCTTGCGGTAGGCTACACCGTCAAAGGAGCTTATCACATGCTTACAAGTGGGTCGGAGACCAATCCTACTATTCCAGTGGTTCCTGCGGTTCTTCTTTGGAGGACAAATGTTCCTTTAAAAGATTTTTGGGTGCGCCTTTTTCGAAATAGATTGTCTACGAGTGCTAATTTATTTTGAAGGGGGATTATTCAGTTTGATGATCAACGTTGTATCACCGGCTATGGGGCGATTGGGTCGGATGTTCATTTATTCTTGTCCTGCAGCTTTTTTGGGCAGGTGTGGCAGCGTGTTCGGCATTTGTTAGGTGTTCATTCAACAGACCCCTTAACCATTGTTGATCACTATCTTCAGTTTGGTATGTCCTCAGGCCTTGAATGCGAGAATTTTCCGTTCACAGGATAGCACACCTTATAAGCTCTTTGAAAATATCAAGCTTCTTTCTTTTTGATGGTATAAAGCACAATTTGATGTTTACCATTATAAGTTTCACGAATGGTGTCAGAACCCATTTTTATGCTTGGGCGCTGGCTGATGTTTTTACTTTCTGTTTGAAACTCTGATGTAATTATCGGCTATCCTCTTTGGCACACCTTGTGATAGAGAGATAGTATGTTGGTTTTAATATATCTCATTTTGATTTGTTCAAAAAAAAAAGTTTGATAAGCATTTTAAAATATTACTAAATGTCGAGTATAATATTTGAAATCTATAAATGAGGAATTGGTATGAATGTTGTTATATACTTAATCATTAATATAATAAGACTATATTCTTTAAAAAAATAAATAATAGGACTATAGTTAAAATTTGAATTTTTGAATTTCCTTGTTTATAGTGAGTGATTAACCAACAATGAATTAGTCTAAATGGTAAACGATTTGGTCATCTCACGTAGATGATCCGATATTTGATCCTTGACTCTTGCGCATGGTAATATAAAAAAAAATAGTGAGTAATTATATAGTGCAACTTTACTTATAGTTACTAAATGGTAAAGGATTTGGTCATCTCACGTAGATGATCAGATATTTGATCCTTGACTCTTGCTTATGGTAATCTAAAAAAAAGTGAGTAATTATATAGTGCAATGATGTAAGATTTTTACATGTTATATTCCTATTTATACGTCTGTATATTAGGATCGTTTCAACAGGGACTAACATATACAATAAGCCATTCAACGACATTTATCATCTTAAGTGTTTGGTTGAAAATTGTTGTTTGTTTAAAACTATCCTAACTAAATTTACATTAAAAATAAATAGAGACGAGATAGGGCAATTTCGCTTGGGTTTAGAGTTCTTCAACCAAGCGTAGCAACTGCAATCTCTTAATCAAATAACGGATTCTAGCTTTTTAAACGATATTATCACAATCACTCAACAATATTATTTATGTCTAAACAATATTGTGATATCAACCGGGTCATTTAATCGATGATTTCCCAATCTATTAAATGACCTAGTAGCATTTAAGTTCTTGATTACAAAGTGATTATCAAAACTTAAACTCTATGTCTAGAATAAAAACTTTGATAGATTATTATTCTAACCCTATATCTAAAAGTATTTTTCAATAACATTTCAAATCTAATATAAACATTAAACACAAGAATAATAACAATATTGAATAAAAGAGTTAGAACCATATATTAAATGATCAAGAGTTTACATCATAGCTTGTTTGAATACACAAAACCCAAGAGAGTAGATGTAGCTACATATGCCTATAAAAGCTTTGCAAAAGATGGAAGAAAGATGAAGATTCCCTAGCAAGATTCATGATATCTCTACAAATCTTGAGAAGAATCTACTCCTAACACCCTTGCTTTGTGTTTCTCTCACTAGAAATGCCCTACTTTCTCTCTCTACAAACCAGAAAATGAATAAAATAGTGAAAAGATGCTTTGGAAAGAGAGAGAGAGAAAGCTATTTATATGGGCTGAATATGGGCAAACTCGCTTCAAGCTAGATTAACTCGCTTGAAGCGAGTTGCATGCAGTCCACTCTGCTCCAATGGATGAGCTCCATGTGTCCCTTATCCTCTTGACTTGCTTGAAGCGTGCTTGGAGCGAGTTGGCTCTGGACAAAACTCGCTTCAAGCGAGTTGGCTTGGATTCTGGATCTGGCTGAAAGCGTGCTGAAGGCGTGTTGGCTCTGAAGGAATCTCGCTTCAAGCTAGAAACTCGCTTGAAGCGAGTTAGCTTTTGCACTTTGGTTGATTTATGGTCCTTGCTTGTATTTTCCTGCACAAAGAGGGGTAGAGTAAGGCACATAAAGCATAAATGGCATAAATGCATAAAATTGAAGCTTTTCCATAGATAGCTTGCAAAACAAGTCACTAAAATGCCTAAACTAACATAAGAAATATATCACTTTTGAGCACTTATCATACAACTTTACTTGTAGTTACTCGTGGAGTATTCTATTCTCCTCTTTTTTATATAATTAAGATAATTATATTAAATATTGCACTCGTCCCTGCAAATATTCCTCGTTTAAGTTTTAGTCCTTGTAAAAAAAATATATTTTCGTCTTCGTAAGATTTTTTGTCTTTCAAAAATACCCTGGCCCCATTTAAGCTGCAAGGTGGCACTCAGATGCCGACGTGGCACACGCTGACTGTGCATAAGTGCTCGGGTGGCATCTGACGCGACATTTAAATTAATAAACAATAAAAAACAATTTAAAAATATGAAAATTAATTTTTGAAAATTTTAACAAATTAATTTTTTTTTTGAAATAAAACAATTTAAAAAATTTTAAATGTTAATTTCAAAAATTTAATTTTGAATTTATATTTTGTAATTTACGAAAATTAATCTCCATATTTTTTTTTAGAAAAAATCTTTTTAATTAAATAAAACAAATGAATTATTTTTTCTAATTTTCGAATTTTTTAATTCTGGATTTTTTTTCCAGATTTTTAAAAATGTAATTTATTTATTTTTTATAAATTAATTATTCTTTATAATTTTCAAAAACTGTTATCTAACTTTTTTTAATTTACGAAAATTAGTTTCCAGGAAAAATTAAAAAAATCTTTTATTTTAATTTCAAATGCCACGTTGGTACTTATGTTGTTATGCACAACCAGCATGCGCCACGTCAGCATCTGAGTGCCACCTTGCAGCTTAAATGGGGTCAGGGGTATTTTTAAAAGACATAAAATTTTACTAGGACGAAAATGAATTTTTTTTTTATAAGGACCAAAACTCAAATGAGACATATTTGCAGAGACAAGTGTAATATTTAAACTTATTCAGTTTACCAGGATGTCAGGTTTGCCAAGAACTACTCATCTTTTCTTTAAAGTTATCTGGTTTGCTACTATTTGAGTGATTTGGAAGGAACGAAATAATTGCGTTTTCCAAAACACGACAGCTATTCCATCTACTCTTATAGAGAAAGTTAAGATGCATTCTTTCTTATGGTTGAAATCAAAACAGGCAGCATTAGTTTATTCTTATTATGATTGGTGGAAACATCCGCTTTCTTGTATGGATGTGTTCCTGTAATTTTGTTTATTGGTTGGCCCTTTAAAAGGGAAATCTGACTCTCTATTGTATTAACTTTGGTGGTGTTTCTGTTTTGAGTGTCTTGTGCAATTGGAAACACTTTTGAGTATATATATTATTTTGATTTGTTCAAAAAAAAAGTGTAATATTTAAACCTAAAAATTATTGAAATATAATAAGTTAATTTTAATTCAACAAAAACGTTTGACTACTTTAATATAAATTTTGACCATACAAGTAATAGCAATCCATTCAAAAAAGAAGTAATAGCAATAAAAATATAAAATATGCAACCATAGCTGGGATTAACGTATGATGTATATATGAAACACAATGCAATTATGACTAAATTATCGTATGATTCTTTATTTTTTAATAAATTAAAAATGTATTTTTTGTAAAAGATACGTACATGACTATGTGTATCTATGTGAAAAATTTGTAAAACATGCACACATTTATACGCATGTTGTGTAGGTGCTTGTCATCATTTTTGTACAATTTTACTCGGTTCAAATTAATTTCGATCATTCTATCAAAGATTATGAAGAAATTGTTAACATTTGTCTTCATATAGCCAACTGACTGCAGGGAGGTTCAAAGCTGTAGATATATTGATTTTGCAATAGCCAACTGACTGCAAGCATCTCCAAGACTGTCATATCAGTTGAAGCAATAATGCTGTATATATTTCTTCTCAGGTATGCTTAAGGTAAGAATTTTTTACAATTAAAGTTTAGTTATCGTTTTTAGTGGAATTCATTGTCTCCATTTGGTATTTAAAGTAAATTGCTATGGTATGTTTGGTTGTGGTTGGCTCAAATAAATAAGAGCATCAAATTTTCGTGCCAATAATATGAAACAATAGAATGGTGATTCATTAGGCCTTTAGTCAATAACCAGAGGACTCAAATTAGCCAACTAGATAAGTTGCTAACAGAGAGTCCATACTTAGTGAAACCAGGGAAAGACAAAAACATGGTGAATTGGCTGAGAGTTGGCTGGTGAGAACGGATGGGAGAAAAATATCACCCAGTTATTAGACTTATGGAGGCATTTGATCATGATTAATTGATTTGTGAGCCTTCTTTCTTAATCACCAAAATATGTAATTTGAAAAAATGCTTTGACCAAGATAAAGTCAGCAAGCCTTCACTCAAGACTAGTGCTTCATTATCCTACTAAAGAATTTACTTCTGAACCTTTAAGAATTTACAGCTTCTTATTTTGATAAAGCTTGTTTGATTTAGGTCAAGTATCAATTTAATACCTTGTTCTATTCTTAAGAGATTAGGTATGCAAGATCCATTACTCGTCCCATAGCAAAATTTAGTCTGGATGTTCAAAGTAGTTTCACAAAGGATAATAAGAATAGGCTAAAATGTTCTTTTAGTCCCTTAACTATATTGTTGGTATCGGATTGGTCCCTTAAATGATAAAAACTCCGTTTAGGTCCTTTAATTTTATTTTTGGTAATCATTTTAGTCCCTTCCGTTAGGTTTAATAAAAAAACGTTAGGTTTAATGAAAAAACGTTAACTTGTGTATACGTGTCATCATGTCATTGGCTGAAAACTTAATTTTATTTTCTTCATCTTCTCCATCTCAATTTCTGGAAAAACAACAATTTAATCAACAATTTTCAAACTTAAACCCTGCAACAATTTTCAAACCCAGAATTTCCAATCCTTCATCTTTTGTTTCCATCATACCAATCCAACCTTCAACCTTTCTTCTTCAATCCAAACCCAACGAATCCATAAATTGAAGTTGCAGATTTCAGAAATTAATCCCCATAAATAACTCATCAACAATTTAATCAACAAAACATGAACATTATTACCACCAC
>Ga0099826_10001905_pt1 | contig 13060 bp, 8 predicted proteins | sample Mtrugardesep15_FD_76830 | JGI IMG/M metagenome (GOLD analysis project Ga0099826, IMG submission 76830) | Root nodule microbial communities of legume samples collected from California, USA - M. trunc garden sep15 | ecosystem: Host-associated > Plants > Roots > Nodule | place: USA: California... | reverse complement strand
GGAAAAAATAATAGGTACGTACGTTACCTATAAATCTTATATGATGTCACATTATTGATCTTGTTCTAGCATCCATCATAGAAAAAGCAACATAATCCGCATAATAAGGTGGCCGAAAATTAAACCTTTTATTTAATTTTTATGAGTAATTCATTAAAGACCTTCCTCAATACTATAATCAGACCAATTTTTTATTAAATGCTAATCACATTGCATAATCAACACTCTAATTCATGTGGCCCATTTATTATTTTCATTTTATTACACTGACTAATTAATGTAAGGTTAGGTTGGTGGGTATTTTCAGAGCTTAGAAGGGGCCCATGACAATAATTTAGTGAAAAACAGTGGTCTTTTTGTTCACATATATGAAAGTTCCATTAACTTCTGTACTAGAAAGATTCATCACACATTTGCTTGCTTGTGTTTTCACTTCCTTTCCTCCATGGAATTGGACATTGGAATCACTCATTCAGATTTAACTCTTGGTATTTTTGCTATCCTTTTCACTTGCTGATTTATTATTGAGGTTTTATTTTTTTCATTCTGCTTTTCTTTGATTCACTTGTTACCAAGAATATACTACAAGATGACACTTGGCACCACTATGATCTAATTCTACTTGTTTGTGATCCTGGTCTATATTTAGATTGACAGTGAATCTTGTAGAATTACACTTTGCCATCATGATTTTGAGAAAAGTCACACTTTGAAACTTCAATAGAATAGAATTAGGATGTGATTATGATTTTGTCAAACTTATTCCTTCTTCTGTTGCACATATATTTCTGATTGAAGACGTGTCTCTGTATTTGACATGTGTCGTGTTTGATATCGATATGACACCAACATTTATGATTACATTAAATTACGTCATTTTTAAAAAATTATTCGTGTTGGTGTTGTGTCTACTATTCGCCTCCTTGTTTCATAGAAACTCACTATGTGTGCGTATTTTGTCTCTATGGTGTATCTACAGCTGAGTCTTGGTTTGCAGCTGATACATCAAGTGGATATCTTGAAGATGCAATCACTGGCTGGGATATTTGGTGCAAGCAACATAACTTACCATCCTACTCTCAAGATCAAAAGGTTAAACTAACAACTATGCATGGTTTCATCTTCTTTACATTTGCTTAATTGTTATTTCATAGTTTTTATTTGTCAATTATGATGAAACTTTATAAGATATATTAATTATTAACAAAAAGCCAATGTTTGGTTGACCAGGAACCTCTATTTCCAACATTTTCTTCCAAAGCAGCCCAATTAATTCAAGGTATGTATATATCCCCTTGTGGACTATGGTTGCATCCAATGTTCTACAAATCGAGTGTTAACTTGTCGAGTTTATCGAGTTTACATTTTTAGGTATTAAAATCGTGTCAACTTGGAAGCAAACTCGATTTCTGGTAAAATCGAAATGTTTGACGAGTTTGACTCGAGTTAACTCAGTAAACTTGGATAAACTCAGGAGATTTATGATTAAGATTTAAGAGACTTATGATTTCGCAAGTTTATTTTGTATTTTGATGTTTAGTTAGACATAATAATTTATTATGGTGGTTGAAAACCTTTATAATTTAGTCATATTTGCACTATTGGACTATTTACGATATTATATTAGTTTACATATCTCATGTAAATAATAAATTTTATTTAATTTTAATTTTAGGTAAACTCGTATGAGTTCTCGAGTCGAGTTTACTGAGGTAAACTCTCGAGTTGTAAAACCTTGGTTGCATCACTTTCAATCATGTATTACTAGATTTGGAAAATCAATCATTTGAAAATAAATTTGGTTATTTATCTAGTCCAATTTATCTTCTCTGTTTCTTGTTTACTGATTCTGCAGCTATATAATAAGGAGTTAAGAATTTGCAATAAATGACCAACCTAACATTTTAACTTTAGGCTATTATTTCTAATTTTGGTAGCATTGAAAGTAATTGAACTATATCCACCACTAACACTGCAAATTACTTCTTTACAGACCATAAAAAAATCAGCACCAGGAACCTATCATCATCACAAAATCATACACATTCAGCTGCAGTGAAAAATGATTCACCTCAAAGAAGTTGTGCATCTAGAGGATCAAATGAAAATGATGCTTCTATTTCAAGTACAAAATTCTTTTACGCTTTTAACACAATAACATTTTCTTGAACCATCATTTCATGTATCTTTTCTAAAGTAATTTTTTATGACTAAAATGTGTCCTTTGTACCATTATATTTTGATGTAACTAGGGGGACAGTGGAAGAAAATAGCTTATCCATTTGAGTTGGTGAAACCTGGAGGAGTTGAAGGGGAAACAACAATTAAAGATATAAACCACCAAATGATGATGAGTCCATCAAAGCCAATTCCACATCCTGTGGCTGTAGAAGATTCTTTGACTCATTCATGTATTTCAAACCGTGGTTATGGTATTTCAGGAAAAGAAGTGGCAGCACTTACTAGGATTCAAACTAGGGGTAGAGGCTCCATTACCATTATTAGGACTAAAGGTTGAATTAAAGTGAAGGCTATCTCACTTAGTGCATGTTTAGGGTTAGAGTTTGTTTCACGAAATTACGGTGACACCATAATTTTAGAGAAGTTTTACGGCATAGCTTTTACTAAAATTACGGTGGCGAACTCGTGGATGATCTAAACATACTCTTGTATGTTCTTGATTTTTGTATCATAGTAAGCCTTCATAGTTTATACCGAATATGCATAAATGTAACGAGATGAAAATAGTCAAAAGTGTTTGTTGTAGTATAAAAGTTAGTTTGAAATTTCCCCCTAGCTACTAGCTGGTGATTCAAATATTTGTCTTTGGAGTTTTAGCAAGATAGAACTGACATATTTCATTTCAACTAACCAGCCACAATAGATCAGGTCAAAGATGCAAATTCAAAGAGTTGGTCAGTAGTCCAATCACTTATAACTTTTACAATAAAAATATTAAGCAAAATGTTAAAAAATTCATAAAATAATTGACAACCAAATTTATATGGATTCAATAAATTTGCTATTATATAGTGTAATTGGATAAATTTTAAAGGCCACTTAGGACACTTATTAAAGAAGAAAAAAAAATACAAGCTTGCATTAGAAAACATAATTTTTTTAAGGATGGAAAACACAAATGTTTTTAAAATGTTGATTGCACATTTTCTAACATAATATTTTTATATTTGTTTTCTTAGTCAATGTCTTAACATTAAAGACACTCATTAACATATTTCAATTTTAAAATATATAGTTTGACAATACTCAAGATGGACCAATCTAATTGATAATTTTAAAATATCGAAACTTTTAAATAAGAAAAACAAAACATTTATCATAAGTGTCTTGCTTTTATGCTTGTAGACTAATTGAAATAAATATAAAACTTTTGGATGATATAAAGTTTTGGAAAAATCCTTGGAATCAAAATATGGATTTTCTTAATATTTAATCAGTTTGGTTCGGTTCTAGTTTTTAAAAATAGTGAAAATTGAATGAAATCAATGTAGATTTATTGGTTCATACATCTTTTGATTGAAAAAAGATTCAAAACCTGTACCAAAAAAAAAAGATTCAAAACCGAACTGTTACACCCTTAGATGTAATTATATCTTTAAACTATTGTTCTGAGTGCAAATATTTAAATATTACATATTTGTTTTTAAAAAAATACTACTTCCTCTGTCCTTATATATAAACCCCTTTTTCTTTAAACTATTATAGCAGCATTAATTAGGGTATGTTTCGGAAAATGATATTAAATGCATTTAGTAGTTTGAAAATGAGTTTACATTTAGGAACAACTTTTTTAGTTAAATAGGTGTTTATATATAAGGACTGAGGGAGTAATTCCCTTTTAGGGGGATGATGAGAAATTAGGAAAATAAATCGGATTAAATGGGACACTGTTTGTTTGGATAAGGAGGCCGACAAATTGGGTGTGAGGAGGATGTTGGAGTTTAATATAGCTTTGTTTGGAAAATGGTGCAGGAGAATGTAGACGGAGCTGAATAGTTTGTGGTTTAAGGTGTTAGGGGCCAAATATGGTATGAACAGGAGTAGAGTGAGGGAAGGAGGGCATATGGATTCATCATGGTGGAAGGAGGTTGGCGGAATTAGGCGACAAAATATGTGAAATGGGTAGTTGGTTTGAATGACAATTTGGTGAGAGTGGTTGGAGATGGTACTAAAACATTTTCCTAGTCAGATTTGTGGTTGGAAGGGCACTATGTCATAGGTTCCGTCGTCTTTTTGATCTGATGGAGAACCGGTTAGGGTTAGATGATGATATGAGTAGTTTAGGTTGAGGAGTAGGAGGAGATGCTTGGTCTTGGCGTCATTGGTTACTACTATAGACGAGGAGGAGGAGGATGAGGTGGGTTAGTGTTGTGGATTGTTCTATAATATTATTTTGTAAGAGGGGTTGGATGACAAGTGGGATTGACAGCTTGACCTGGTAAAGGATATGCAGTTCACAGGGTATACAATATCTTGACAAACATTGATGGGTTGTCTTTGTCTAAAGTCACAAGCATATTATGGCAAAAGACGGCTCCTTTAATGGTGACAGTGTTTGATTGACGGGTGTTGCAAAAAAGATAACTTGTGGCGTCGACTTGTATTAACGCAAAATAGTATTCTTTGTTCAGATGAGTGTGGCATATGGATGAGATTGTTAATCATCTTTTTCTTAGTTGTTCGTTTTTCGACGGTTTTTGGCATTTGGTTCTACAACGGTCAGTCATGCATTGCATTTTTCCTTAAAATATTGATGAGCATGTTATTCAAATATGTAATTTAGGAAGGTTTCCGAAGATATTTATGTCTTCTTTGAATCTAATCTGGCTAACTACGAGGTGGATTATTTAGAAGGATATAAACTCTCAAATTTCTCAACTATAACAGGTTTCAATTAAATTTGGGACGACATTCTTATTCACTCTTCTTATTGGAGAGAGAGAGAGAGAGAGAGAGAGAGGGGGAGAGAGAGAGAGAGAGAGAACACAATGAGAATGTAAAAGAGAAAGTTGTTCAAAAGTTGTCAAAAATAATCGTACAAATATCATTTCTGAAAGCGTAAACTCTATCGGAAAACAAAACCAAAAGACCCCTCTCTTACAAAGAGAAAATACTATCTCAATAAACAATATATTTAGTTCCGACACCTTTCATAGAATATACAAGTTGAAATCGTTAATCTTGTCAAACTTCATTGTCAAGATAACATTTTAATCTTTTGCACCATATCTTCAATCATCTTGGAATCATTATTAAAAATAATATATTTTTTAAAGGGGAATGCTAATACACACCCACCTAAATTTTAGAAGGTGTGCATTAGCATCCTACACCTACCTACTTTTGACAAAAAATACCCCTTTTTTCTTTTTCAGCTGTGCTTAAATGTATGTCCTTTTATATAATTTCACACCAAATTAATATTTTCTCTCTTTACAAAAAAAAAAACCTTCACCACGTAAAAAAAATAAAATAAACCGTGATTTGTTTGTCAGAGCAGAAGGTGGATAAGCAATTGAAACCCACCTAAACCTTTACTTAATCCAACCATGAAAAAAGAAACAGATCTTTCATGTTCTTGATCAAAACAACTCCACCGTGTCATCAACAAGGGTTGGAATACGGCGTTCCACCGACATGCAGTTCCGATCCTGACCTTCCATCCTCCGTGCACTGCCCTCAAATGGAATACGGCAGTGCGGAATTCCTTTGACGATGCAATACGGCGGAGCCGGCACGTAGCTGGAGATTTGTGACTCCTTTCTATTTTTTTTGGTCAAGTAGCCTAGCGGCTAGAGAAATTCACCTTAAAGCTGAATAAGTGGGATGTCCGGGGTTCGAACCCTAGCCCCTACATATAATAATGCATTGTCCTACTAACTGAGCATAGCTCACGGGACTGACTCCTCCCTATTTTAAAGAAAATTCATATAATATTAGTTTTCAATTGTTGTCCAACTTTCCTATATAAACGTAAAAGAAAAAAAACTATGTAATAGCTCTTATAAAACAAAAAAAAATTGCTTATATCAATTAACAAAGTATTAGATATGCATTGTTCATGCATTTTGTCTTTTCCAACGCTGAATCACAGAAAATATGTTGGAGAATCATTCAACGGGCGATATGTGATATACCATACTAGTAGTCAAAGTTGATGCATCATGTAGCACCAGTCACTTTCATATTTGATTGAATAAATCTTAATTGATTTTGACCAATGGAGTTTTGATCTAGTGGAAATGGCTATTCTTCCATGGTATGGTGAATCAAATTCCAATCTCGGTTTGAAGAGGTGTCCATGTATATTACTGTCACGAATAATATTACCTTAGGGCAAAGACTTTATGTCAAGTTGAAAAGAAGAAAAAAACTTAATTGATTTGTTTTTATTTATTTTTTGAATAAACTTAATTGATTGTATCGCGACACAATAGTAGCTGAGTGCTAATAAAAGACAATAAGCTTAAAACTTAACATGAAGGTAACTTTATTAAATGATATATTTTTCTCATTACGGGAAAAACTTATAATTTTTTCAAAGTCTTCAGAATGTAATACAATCAACGATAAACACAACATTGATTTTAGGATAATGTGATGTGATGTGATGAGAGTTCCTCTGTTTAAAGCTGTTGAAGAGGTGTAGTAGAGAAGTGGTGGGTGGGTGCCATTCTTGGGAAGGGTTCATTCCTTGGTGTATGCAGAGAACAATAGTAGATAAGAACAACATTGATGTGTCGTATACAATGAATTATATGTGGTATACAATATATGTATCATGATGTCCTAGAATTTGGAGCAATTAATGTGTGGTATACAATGAATTCTAACACTATTTTTATTGATGAGCAGATCAAATTAGGGGGGGTGCAAATAAAGATAGGGAATTCGTCAAAGCGCACATTGTTGGGCGTACTAATTGCCAGCCTGACTAGCTCACCCCAATTACAACTTCTAAAAGTAACTTTGATGTCAATTTTTTATTTTTTTTTTGCTTTTTCCCTTTTGTGTTTGCTCATTCATTGATTTTAAAGTGTATGCGTGAGTTAACTCACGTTGAAAAAAGTTGAGCATGAGTTAACTCACGTTGAAAGAGAGAAACAATTTTTTAAAGAAAAAATCAGCGTAAGACAGAGTTTCTTTTTGTTACTTATAAATGTTAAGAATCATGGAATCAATGGGAGAAAGATCAAAGATATAAGCAAGATAGCAATCATAGTTGTATTCATGAGATAAAAACCCAAATGAAAACATAGTGAAAGAGTATTAGATTGATAAAAGATGATTTGATATACAATAGACTGGCTTGTTTATAGCCTTCTATGACTCTAACTAGAGTGATTAACTGATTATAGTGGTTAACAAACTATAACCATCTAACTAATACTTAACTAATTTTAACTATCTTAACTAACTTCACATAACTTCCAACTATTTTAACAATAAACAAAATAACTTTTTGTTGAATAGCTTTAATCAATTTTGACACTATTCATTTTAAATTCGAACATTCATATTTACATTTGATTATAATCCTATTTTAGTTTTTTTAAGCATGTGTTTGCTTTAAGTGTGATAGCTTTGAATATTAAGTGCATATAATAATTTTATAGTATTTTGTATTTTTAACTTGAAAAACGAAACAGGAATTGTTTAACTTAAAAAGGATCTTTACTTTTATGTTGACTTCAATTAAGCATTTATATGGATGGTGATTCTCCGATCCTTGGATCATGTTCCTATTTGAATCAAAGAACTAAACTATTGACAATTTTTCTTTTTATGAATACCAAAATCTTTCAAAGTACTTCCTTTTTAAGCTACATCCACGTGGTAAACATGCATTAGAGAACTTCGGTCACTTACACCTTCACAACTTTAGAGAAGCTAACTGTTGCATGGACTTATTACCTAATCAAAGGCCAATATTTGACCCCTTCTTTTGATTGAATTTTAGTTGATTGTGCTTTTCCTTTGTTTTGAGTATATTTTGTTAGCTCATGATAACAGGTAATACTAGTAGCTTACCTTGTTTGTTCAGTTCTTTTCCAATTGGTACAAGGCATGGTATGTAGATCCTTAATCAAAGGACACAAAAAAAAAACACGATTCATCTTTTATTATTTGTGACAAAGAATACATCAACAACAAAAAAAAAATCTCGCCGTCTAATTAAGTGGAGCTAGGCTATGGTACAAAAGCTCTCAAGTTTTCTCTCTAAGCATGGACAGTGTACAACATGCATGAAATTAATACAAGGACTATGTATGTGACATTTTAGATGCTTCTTCTCACAGCTGTATAAAGCTTCTATTTAATGGGGTTGTTAAGAGCTTGATGACCACATTGGTGCATGTTGTAAAATCCATTGTTAGAGGTGCAGCTCCAGCACTTGCTACTCATCATGTGGATGCATGATTCTCTTGGAACTGTTCTGTTTGATCTGCAATTCAAATTTTTGCTCTATAAAAATCTTTTTAAAAGTTAATGAAAAATGTTATATGAAAAGTATTATATTAGTAAATGCACTTTTTTACTCAAGCAGTTAGTGAACCGTCTAAAAAAATTACTCATTGATTATCATCGGACCAACTTTGCCCAAATGTGCAATTCTACAAATATGAAATACTTTTTCTTTTGGTTCAAAGAGTTTAGCTTCTAAACTCACACACACACTCGGTGTTGAGAAGTGGATAGTTATGTGTTCGAACACACATCCTAATATATCAAACGTCCATGCAGTTTTTACTATTTGAGTTGTACCTACATGACTAAATATATATTTCTATTTCATTTCAAAATATTGATTTTTCTTAAAACTATGCCATTTAGAGATGTATTCTAATTCTACATAGCAAATTTTTCTTTCTCAATTTTCTCATATAACTACTTTTTTTTAGACAAATATTAGTAAATTAATAGCTGTGTTACTTTCTAGAGTTTAAACTCTGGCCTCGTATTAGAACTTCTTTAGTGTTCCTCAACTCACCAAGAGAGTTGTAAACTTAGGACTCCCTACTTAATTTTTTTTTTTTAATGAGCTTTTGGGGAAATATATATCCCATACAATTCATCCTTTGTTATTTACCTTTGTGGGAAGAATGGCTTATCAAAATAAGGCATCAATTGAGCTCTTGGAACCATTTCCTTCCTTAGCAAACGTATTTCTTCTTCTTCAATCATCTGTTTCATATTGAATTAATTAATAATTAATCTCTCTAAAATATTGCTCTCATTCACACTATCACATATCTTCATTAATTACTATGTTCCTAATACCTTCATCAACTTCTCCTCTTGTCTCTTTCTCAACTCCATGAGATATAATTTTGTTGTCACCTAAGAAAAATCACATTCATCAATAAATGAAAATTATAATACTAACTTTGACATTGATCATTCACTATATCTTACTTCGTAGTTGAACATTGCACGTTTGACAGCTCTTTCTTGTGTGTGGAGTTTGAATTCTTGTGGTTTTGTATTTTCTTTTGTAGGAGATTTTCTTGAACCCTAAACAAACACAAAAGTGACTCACCGAAATGTGAAAAATGAAATGGACATACTAAGTAGTACATGTTAGTGTACCATGTAATTCCTTACCTTAGTCTTGTCATAATACCTTTCTTTGAGTACATCTTTTGTCTGTGAAAAACATTTAATTATGTTTAATTAGTTGAAAATCATGATTCATGTATAATAAGGTGGAAGGTTTTTTTTAATAAACCAATCATTATGGATAGAATAAAAGGACTAGAAAAGAGAGAAAGGATTATTAAAGCATTATTATATTATAATAGTACAATAATAGTAAAAGAGGCAAAAAGTGCTAATTATTTGATGATTATAGGGTCCATAGTGTTGTTGATAATGCACTTGATCTAAATAATTGTGGTCCAATATATATCATGTCTAACCAACTTAAAAGAAATATTTGAGTGCAAAACTAAGTGTGGATGCCTATAACAACTATCTAAAGTATGACATATCAAGACCACCTTTTTCTAAATTATTTGAAAATATGAATTTGTCTTTCTATATATAGAAGCAAATCAACACTTACCAAATAGTGGTTCAATATATCATTTGTAGCATAATACTTTTAACAAAGTTTAAAGAGATATGTGTAGTTTAGTCAATTATGATTTAAAGAAATGATGACAAGTAGAAAGTTGCATGGATAAACTTGTTAGGTGGAATCAAGACACCTTTTGAAAAGATAAAATAGGGTAGTTGTACTTTCGATATATCACATATGTCGTATGCATGCTTTCCTAAAATATACTTTATATATATCAATTATGATTTCGTCACACATTTGTGTGCTTGTGCTGATTTTTTTATTTTTATATATGTAAATTAGCATTTCACATATATGTGTTATTATTAAAAGCACAAGGTGGCAATGCAACTTGTTTCATACATATATAGTTGTGCTTATTTCAAAACAAAGGTTGTATCACTATCTAGTCAAGTATGCAAGATGTTTTGTTGCTTAAGAAACACCTCCCATTAATCTCATTTCATTTACTATCATTAAGGATGCTGCTTTTGACAATTTCATAACTTTAATCTTAAGATGAACCATGAAATAGAACAAAACAAGTTCATGAGAATCATCTTCAATGACTTCTCTTTGTCTAACAACATTGTAATGCAAATTTTTAAATCCCAAATTCCTCCATACATACCGTGGAACAATAAAGTGTTGTAAAATAGTTGTGCTATAACACTATAGCATGACGAAATTTGTACAAATCGTTATTGTTCCACGATACACTGTTTAGTATAAACTGTTTTGAAATAGCGGATATAGTGACGCTATAACATTGTTTTGAACAAAAACTATTTTTTTGCAATTAGCAATTATGTTAGAGGGTGCTGAAATAAATCTAGGTATCTCACCATTCCTTTAGAATCAGTACTACTCCATTGAGATGAAGATTGTGAACCGTTCTTGACAAACTTTTGGCCATGGAAAATTAAGGAAAATGCAAAAGAAAGTGAAACAATTAGGACATAGTACTAATTAACTAAGAGGAAGTAGAAAAAACTACATTAAAAAAAATTAAGCACTCCAACCTTCAAAGTAGATTTAGTGTTTGCTCTCTCCATGTTTAAGTGGAATTAATGTGTAACTATGTAACCGTTATTGAATTGAGGGGACTATATAAAGAGTGAGAAAAGATGAAGTTTGGAGGTTGGTAACTGTCTGAAAAATTTAATTTAATTTCTGTTGCTACATCACAAACATGCTCTAGGATTTGCATGCTCTCTTGCACCAAACTTTCTGATTAAATTTCCTTCTCAATCATATATTTGTCAATCCTTATTATGTTCTTTCAAATTTCCACTTAGCTTAAGTGAGGGATAATCCTTGGTTCACATTAATTAATCCAATGTTTATTTGCATGTTGTATTTGATTCTTTGGAGAACACTGAGGTGTATCCGTGTATGAGAAAAACTAATATTGGATCATTATACTAAAAAGTGGAAGTTTAATACTATTTTAAATAGAGAAAATTTGCATGTTTATTTAATGTAGGATAAGTTGGCAGAACATGGTACATTTAAGTTAATATCTAATTTATATTTTATTTATTTATAGCAAAACATTACAATGTGAGTGAATAATTTTCTATCTTCTATTAAGTTTTGTTATAGAATTAATGTTTATTGTCTCTGGTTTTCCTATCCTTTGAGATGTTGAGGGTTCTTTAAATCTTTTGACCCCTAATACAAGCATTATCGTTTGCTTGACATATACACATAACAAAGAGCACAATTTCATGCAGAATCTGTTTGTAATCTTTTGAACATAGAGTGATCTCTAATTACAATGCGTTCTATTTTTTAGTTACTGGAATTAACTACATCTCACTCTTACAGGTTAGAGGTCCCAAACAAGACAAAAACAAAGATATCACAAGAAATACTTGTATTGTCACAAGCCTAAAAAAAACCATTTAAGCACACACATAACAATACATATTATTTAATTATTTTAAAAATACATATTTTTCAATTCTTTTTTATTTTACCTTTTTCATTTTATACAAGTGTTTCCAAATAATTTATATTTAGAGTTGTGACCATACAATTATTCATAAGATATCACACAATCTTTTTTACCTCGTATAAACAATAGCTAGTTAATAGTAATTTTGGTACCAAAATATGTGAGGCGGGGTGCCACTACACTCCCACGGTATCAAAATATGAGAAGCATCCCCAAGTGTATTACTATTTTCTACCAGTAGTTTCTTGGACAAAGTGACTAAGAGAAGATACGTTTAAGAACAAAATACATATTTGAGAGCCAAATTGATCAATGAAGGCTTCGTCTATCGAGGACAAGTAAAATTGTCTTGTATCATGCACATGTGTATTTTTTACCATTTGGTCAACATCATATCTCATTTTATTTAATGATGAGATTTATTGATCTAATGGTGAAAACTAATGTTTGCATGGTGCAAAAATTATCTAACCTATGCACCATAGACTTGACCATTGACCATTAATTAATAAAAGATAATTTGAGGATATTTTTTAAAATTTTGATAAATTCACGAACTATAGAAACTACTCTTGAGACACATTCAAGTGCCAAATGAAATGTTTAGTCAAACAATAACTCTTGCTCTTAATTCATATCATATCATCTCATAAAAAGAACAATGTCCTTAATGAAAGTGCATTTTTATCTTCTCTTTTAATTTCAATAAACTTTTCTTACATTTTCATCTCAATACGGTTAAAACTTATTATGCAAATGTTTATCTATTGTTTACATTTATATATAACACATTTGAAGATGCACTTTCATTACCACAGAATGTGTACAGTAGCAGAATATTTTTTTAATAGAAAAAAAGAATGACCAAAAGGTTGTTAATAGCATGCTGTCAAAGGTTTCTTGTTGAAGCCGTCAAACCAACCAAAGATTATCACTTCCAAATTCCATCCTTAAATTCAATCTGTAGTAATCCATGAACTACATCAGCTTCACATCACTGCTTTTTACACTGTCAT
>Ga0099826_10001904_pt1 | contig 13062 bp, 5 predicted proteins | sample Mtrugardesep15_FD_76830 | JGI IMG/M metagenome (GOLD analysis project Ga0099826, IMG submission 76830) | Root nodule microbial communities of legume samples collected from California, USA - M. trunc garden sep15 | ecosystem: Host-associated > Plants > Roots > Nodule | place: USA: California... | reverse complement strand
TTTTTTTTTTTTTTAGGATTATATACTTGCTTTTGAAAAATGTTAATTTACCATAGACATTGTATGTATTGTTCATCTCTTATTACCGGTTACCGCAATTCAAATGCATGATTAGCACATTTTAAATACGTAGTTTAATGTTTTGTAAAATAATGTTGTTAATTAATGAATATTATGTATATTTAAAAAACAATGATTTTTTGACACAATATTGTTGTTTTCTTATTACATGGTTAACACATTTTAAATATTTGATTAATTATATTTGATGAATAATTAATAAATATAGCAAGATATATCGTAACTTTTTTTTTTTAAGCAAGATATATCGTAACTTATTAACCATCTATTGTAACTAAACATTTATTTGAATCGTATTATTAACTATATAGTTTTTTTTTAAAAGGAAACCATATAGTTAATGAATAATGGTGTCAAAATATCATCGTATTCAAATATAATATCTATCAACCAAATGTAATTAACTATATATATTTGAATTGCTTTAACAATGTAATAAAGTTCATGTATATTTGTGAAAAGTGGCATACATACACTGTCTCACTATAAGAAAACATATGTATTCATAGGGGTTTTGCCCCTATAAAAAGCAAAACAAAAATCCGTGAAACATATTTTAACAAGGGAATTATGAGGGGCGAAATGGCTTGAAAAACAGTCATCACAAATTATTTGTGAGGGGTTAACCCAACAATTTGTTTGACCAACAACTTATTTTTTCCTTCACAATTCTTCAAACATTTGGTTTTTTTACGAACAAGAATTGTTTTACATATTTTTTGACACATTTTTTTTGACAATATATTTCTGGACACACTTGATACGACAAAATTGTCACTTTTTTATAATTAATATGTATGACAAAATCTCCATGTCAAAAACAGCCTGAACATTTACGAATTATTTCTTAATTTACACTATAAGTATATTATGTTTACCTGATGATGATAACTGAAAGCAGCAAACAATTGTATTCGTGACATGTCTTGTCCTTATAGAGAAGGATTCCTCATTGTCTCTTGTGTATTTGTTTTGATGGTGTATTTCATAAAAAAAAAGTTGTTTTTGATGGTGTGTAATATATTCATGTGCATAGAGGTCACGCCAATGGGTCCTTCTATAGCTGCATGCACAAGCACAATTTATCGTTAAAGAAGCACGTACAAAATAATTTGTTATTCATACATATATGATTGATAAATTTTTACTATAAAATGTTCATGGGGACATAGTTTAGTTGACAGTGACATTACATTATATATGCATGGACCGAGGTTTAAAATCCAGATCCTCCGCTTATTCACTAAAAATGATGGAATACTAGACAGAAGACCACTTGACAAAAAAAAAAACCTTTAACTTTTAGCAAACTATTTAGATCAGAATCACAATCGCTCCATCTCTTAAAAAAATAAATAATGTGGACAACTGAAATTGTGATATAGTATAGTTGAGTTTTTTTGGTTACAATATAGTATAGTTGAGTTAATACAAAATTTCCGCTTTCCGGTTCTTTTTATGGATGCTATATATTTTTTATACAAACATTTCTGCAAGTATTGCAAGAATATAACTATGTATTGTTTTAGAAATTTTAAAAAATTAAGTCTCTCTTTGACACAAATCATGGGCGTAGGATTGTGTAAAGAATAATGCTAAGAATAATTCTCCCAAAAAAAAATAATGCTAAGAATAATGTTTGTGTAAATCTATGGAAGATATAAAATTGTGTGTTTTGTTATTCCGTCTTTCGTAAAATTAATAATTACCCTCTTGATATTTATATTTAGCAACTAAGCAATCAAGTGAAGTGTTTCAAAGAATATTTATTATTGTTAAGAATAGATTTTGGAACAAACCTCGTGTATAAAAGCATATAATGTTGCTATAATCTGCAACAAAATTACAATTTGTTGGGTCATGAGGATGGGGGACCTTGGGGATCATTATATTGGGCTAGAGCAACAATCTAACTAATTTGGATACCATGTCTTCGCCGAAAATTTAAATACATCAGATATATATTTCCTATCGTTGTTAGACATATGCTTTTACATCTAAGGAGACTTTTAACTCACACTTGACCAGTGGCGGAGCAAGAAATTTTATAAAGCCTGGACAAAAAAATTATCGCAAAATGTTACTTCCTTCCTGCGAATAATTTCACATTTCCTGTAGATAATTTCACATTTCCTGCGGATAATTTCACGTTTCCTGCGGATAATTTCACGTTTCCTGCGGATCCTAAAATCCTTGTATTACCTCACCTGGGAACCTAAATTCATGGCAAAATCTGCAGGAAATGTGTTTCCTGCGGAATTTGTCCAAAAATCCGCAGGAAAACTAAAAATTCTAGTAATGGCTTGGCTTGCTACAAGGAAAGTTGGAGCTGAGCCTGGGCACCAGCCCAGGCTAGCTGGGGGGTGGCTCCGCCCCTGCACTTGACATAAAAACACTAAATAATCATTTGGTGAGCAAAATTATTGATTTGATTTGAGTTTTGATCTTGATCATGGTTTTGGCTAAATGTTGCACGAGGCTTGTAAGTTTTCTTTTCAAATTAGTATATATGTGTCCTTTAGCTTGTAGTAAAGGACCTTGCGGGTAATTTAGTAGTCGTTAATTCAGTAGATTAATGGAAGTCGAGGTTCGAATCCCAGACCTTACATATATTATGGATTGTCCCTACCAACTGAGTTAAGCTTTCGAGGACAAGGTGGATACCATATATTCGAACATATGTCTTTTTCGAAATTTTATTTCTAAATTGGTTAGTGATATTTTCAAGTAGATATTTCCTTTAAAAAAAATAGATATCTGAAATAAGGGGATCTATCCATTAGCCCCTTTTCTATTTCTCTTGGCGGACGTGAGTTTAGCTTCTCTAATTATATGAATAAAATGGTATTGTTAATGAGAATTTTTTGAGGGTTTTGTGTGGGTACTTGAAAGTCACAATGTCCTACAATAAGCTGACGACACTTTATTTATTGGAGAGAATGTGTGAAGAACATGTGGGTAATGAAAGCAGTGTTATACAACTTGATTCATCACTTCATGAAATTCACATCTTCAATGGCTTCTTTTGGTTAAGCTAGTTAGTCATGCAATTTCAAGTGTTGGTTCAGAAAGAGGGAAGGAAGTTTTTATTGAAGTGTACACACTCTGTTTTATGTGTAAAATATCATATTCTTGTAGAGTTGTGGGAGAGCATACTCCAAATTGGTAACGAAACTAAATTAAAGAACCCAAATTGATTGGTTGCATTGGAGATGGTATGAAAAATAAACATATGCCATGTAAAGATATTCCAAGCTACATAATAGTATATGGTATCTTTTTGTCAAAAATAAAAAAGAAGCTAAATTCAAAAACAAATAGATCATCATATCATGTTTTCGACCATCAGACAGATCACATCTCTATACATTTTACAGTAGAGATTATATTTAAGTGATATGTTAATGTCTAACTACGTTCAATTAAGTATTTGGTTTTAATCAATACGTGCCAACTGTGTAAAGATTTTTTTATAATTGCAATCAATCATAGTTATTAGACAACTAAAATATTTCACTTTAATTATATCTACCTTACAAGGAGTGATCTGAGACTGGTTGACAACTTAAAATTTCACACTTACGATGAATGAAAATTAATCTCTAAATATTTTTTATATTTACTAAGGAAAAATAATAATATTTATAATATGTAAATGATATGTACCTTTCATCCCTTTTGGCCTAACACATTCATTCTCAGGTCTCACAACAAACTCTGAAGTTCATAATCTCTGAAAAATTCAAAAACAATAAATATGTCACTATCTTAAAGTGGAACAACATGCCATTGAAATGAGGAATCAGCAAAGTATCCTTACCATAATTCTTAATCTTGTCATTTATTTTATTCAATTTCACCCATGATTGATATATATTTCCCCCTTACAAAAGCATTTGATTTCTTTCACTCATTGTTGTGTATTTTGCTAGTTGGTTGTGATATAGAACCAATATGATTGCTTGCTAAAGATACATGTTTAATCATTAATCAGATGTCAAAACATTAAACAATTTCAGTTAAGTAGTAGAAAATAAGGAAGAAATGGTACCTGTATGTGGCTGCTTGAGACACAATGGTAGAGGCAGAGCAACGCCAAATCCGAATGTTCCCATCAATAGTAGTAATCTCAAAATGAGTAGAAAATAAAACAAAGAACAAAATATGAATGGGGGTGTAATGTGAGATTTGACCGTTAGATTTGGTAATCTCAAACTAGGTAAGTAAGACTCATTCACTGAGGTAGTGACCAAGACCAACCAAACGTTTTCTAAAAAAAAAAGACCAACCAAACGTTCTTGGACCAACCAAACCAACTTTTCTTTTGTAAAAAGAAATGAAAATTCCTCGACCAACCAAAACTAACTTTCCTTGTGATAGGGTCTATGAAATTAACACTAAAATCAGAACTCACAAATCAGTACCAACATCCTTCTTTGCACATTAGTTACATGCATATGATAGGAACTATAACTAATATTAGTATATTGGTAAAAAAAAAAAAAACTAGTAGTGTTAATTTTGCTCAAAGCGATGCCACCAACTTTTCAAATATTTGACTGTTGAATATGTAGTGTGTGATCTTGCCACCAACATCCTTGCTGCTACTGGGACGAGGTTTTCTTTGTTCCTTTCAGAGACTTAAATTACGACAAGTGAATATATATTGAAAAAAAATAATCATTTCAAATTAACTAAAAATAAAAATTAGGATCAAATGCACTTTATCCCTCTAATTTTCAAGATTATTTGCATTTTCTTAAACTCTTCAATTAATTAACTCCTTACACCTGTATATATAGTACCCAAATGACAAAGGGAATCATACTAAAACATGCAAACACAATCTTTTAAAAACATGCACAATTTTTGAAATTTAGTTAATATAGCTCAAGGTCATATACCTACTTCAAGCAATTAACTAAAGTCAAACTTATTGAGTTTATTCTTTTAAATCGTTCCTACAAATATCAATGCTGTCAAATTCAACTGGATTGCTATGCTTAATTTCGAAATTTTTAGGAAGATCGGCAGAAGAAGAATAAAGGTCATGAGACCCAGAGTTATTTTTGAACCATAATGAAGACAAGACCACAAACACAAAAACGCAGAAAATTTCCAGAAAAATCCAAACCAATATAATTCTACTAAATCTAGATGGAACATCGTAACAAATTTCAAATCAACATCCAGCTAGCACTAATACATTTTTAATTTAAACAACACATAACTCGATATATGAAACTGACAAATTAAAATCCAAATCCATTGTGTTTGCTGAACATTAAAAAAAACCAAGCATCTAATTGTCTAATGGTTCTCTTCCATTGTCACTGACTGGGAGACCTACTGCGGGATGCTTCCCTGACATCACGGCTTGGACTTGGACTTCTGCTCTCGACTGAGCCTTTGACTGGACTCTGACTACGGCTTCTAGCATCCCCGTTCTTGGGTGGAGAGCGTGAGTATGACCTCTCTCTGCTGTGCTGTGATCCTTCTCGACTGTGCCTTCTATCCTCGGGTGATACAGATCTACAAAACAGGCAATATATGAAAGGAATTATAATTCAAAAAAAATGAGCATAGACTCCACCCACATCTTTTGACTGGAACAAACACATACATAAGCAAAGTTCAACTAAACCTACTGCAAATCAAATTTCGAGCCAAACTACAACCAACTAACAGTATGTGCTAGTCCCGCTCTTTCTAAACATTTATATAACATTATTTGAAGTAAATACAAATATATTATATGCAATAAAATGAATTGATATTAAGTGACCGCTGGCCAATACCTTGAATATTCCCTTCGTTTAGGAGGAGGGGAATAATAGTCACGACTTCCGCGAGAGCGAGATCTGTGACGAGGTGGAGACCGGGAATAACGTGGGGGAGACCTCCTTCGATCAGAATACCGACCGCTACTGAAACACAAACATTTAAAATGGATAATCAGAATTTCACCTCACCTCTTAGCTGCAACAAGCAGAAATGTATGCAACATTGCAATGAAGAAGCTTAAAACAGTATGCTTATAAGTATTGATAAATGATAATAATAAATAAGGAAAACAGCAATCATTTAAACTTTGGATGAAATCAGCACAATTTAATGTTTCGTCAAACCAATGACAGGACCGATAAATTGGCCTAGTATAATTTAGTTGCAGTCTATGAAGCACATATACAGACATGGACACTGACACGCCGACACCACCAACTGTTTGAGAAAATCACATGTTTTAGTGTAATTATATGTGTTGGTGTCGTGTCGGTGTTGGACACAACATATATCTGAGACCAGGACACATCTAATCAGAGGAGTGACCGTACTAAATTTCACTGGAAAAAAGGTCTTCATTACATTTCAAACAACAAATTCAGGCCGAGCTCTTCAATGTTATTATAAATTATAGATTCAAACTGAGATGGGTGAGATTGTTTATATGCAAACAGATCTGGTGGCCGAGCTTGGTTGATTTCATTGGAGGGCAAAATATTTTAGACTATATATTTTATCAAATATTTAATAAGTTCTGTGATGGTATGGTGGTTTAAGTGATTTTACACAGCCTGAAATCCGAGGTTTGAACCCTACCTATACCATTATAACGCAATAAAATGCGAAAAGACAGCTACAGAAGTCAATCCCATCTCTTCCGAGGAGCAAAATAGGGCCTTACTAATTGTCGAAATTCAAAGTGAAAACAATAGTATATATAACCACTCTACTTATCTTATAATCCTAGAATACGTGTATTTACAGGAAATGTTTCCAAATGCAAGTGTCCCAAATTGATTGATTCAAAGTCAAATCCAAAATCGAAAAAGAAATGAAACGGGAAATCTTACCTTCTCTCTCTGACCCTCATCTCAGTAGGCTTCTTTCTATTCTCCTCAGCAAAAACAACAGTGAGCTCCCTACCAAGAAGAACTTGACCATCCATGTGATATTTCGCATCAGCAGCATCGGCAGGATCCACAAATTGAATAAAACCAAAACCACGAGGTTGCCTATAAAAAGCCGAATAAAACAGAAACGGCATCAACACACGGAATACACCAAAATCGAAACGAGAACCATATGCAGTGAGTAAAATTGGTGCTGAGAAGTTGGTGAAACAGTCCCAATAATATAAGATCAAATCAATCAAGCAAGCACTATGCTGCTGACCTTTTGTGTGAAATTAAGATGAAATCTTCTTCAAGACTTGGAAGATCTTCATCTTCATTATCAATAACATCTTCTACTTAGTCTTCAAAACTCTAAATCACTGATAAACCTAATTTCTCACAATTATTAAAAAAAAAAAAAGCCCCAATAATATAACCCTAAAAAGATAAAATTGTATCTATTTTGAAAGCATTGAACGAAAAAAATGAAACTTTGGGTAATTAAAAACATAATTGAGTAATTAAGAAAAATGAAATTGAAGATTGATTAGTACTGACCCAGTGTAATAATCTTTGGGGAGATAAATATCCTTAAGAGGACCAAAATGACCGAAAGGTCTACGAAGATCTTCAGGTCTACAGTCATGGCGAAGGTTACGAACAAGAAGACTGGTAGGTAGATCGCTTTGACGGGGAGCGTAACGCCGACGAGGACTTGGACTTCTTCCTCCTCCTCCTCCGCCGCCTCTTCTGCTGTAACGCGGTGGTGGAGATGGACTGTAGCTTCTTCCTCTCATCTTCGGATGACAACGCCGGCGAGTGATTCTTTGCTTTGCTTCCAACTTTTTCTTTCTTTCTTCTATGCTAGGGTTATCACCGATCAAAGTAGTTGTGTTATGGATCCGTTTAATGCTGCTCCGACCCGGCCCAACTATTATGTAAGTTGGCCCATTAACTTTCTTTCTTTTACCCAATTCAATAACTTGCTAAATAAAATGTCTAATGTTTGATTTCGTCGCAGAAAATAGGTCAGACCCATTTCTTTTATAATGACAAGTATTTGAATATGAATTGTTATGTTAGTTTTCTTTTGTTTGTCAAACTTGAACCCTGACTAAACCTTCAATTCCTTAACCCTTAGCTGAAACCAATCGCATATGTTATCCCGATCAACGAAGAATTACGATTTAGGGTAAAGATTGCAACCTTCTTAGAAGATTGTTTAGTTTAAAAGATTTCTAAAAGTCTAACTTAGGGCTGTGAAAAAACCTTTTGACCTTCTAGATATTTGATCAATATCATAAAGATTCAACAAATTTTACGTTGGTTTGAAAGAAATATGAGATTAAATATTGTTAAATGTTTTTAAGTTTTATCTCTTCATTTTACAAAATTGGTATTTAAAAAAAAATAAAAATTCAAATCTTAATAACACATTAAGTTAACAAACAATGATAGAAAATTATGAGTTAATATAATATTCTTATCGGCGGTAAAGTGGCAACAACAATAATATATATTATTTTTTTCAGAGCATAGTGTTAAAGAGTTTTACATTGGACAAAATATGGTCTGAATGTGTTTATAAGTAGTGATAATTCTCCTCGCACAAGCCGGTTTTGTAAGAATGAGTTATGTCCCAATTTCAAGACATAATAAGTTTGTTGATTTATCGATTGTTGATTTTATCCCTTTAGATAACTCAAATTTAACATGCATTTTCGTTCAAAAGTTCATTATACTAGCTCCATGGTGAGATAATGAATTTATTTCCGTTGAACAATATTACAATAGGATAGACCTTAAAAAATTGGTCAAAATTCGTCTTGTACAATATATACATGAGTAATGGAAATGAATAAATAAGAATTACCTACATGAATCAATGGTAAAGAATGACAAAATTTCCTATGATTTTCCTATTTACACAAAAGAATAAACAGATTTGGCATCCTATGACATATGAATAGTTTGTATCAGCAATGCCCTCTTGATGACTCAACCCTGTCCACTGTCCAGTGTCTCTGAGACTATTCTAATTCAGTTCTCTTCCAAAATTTTGGAATTTCCTTGTCTTAGGTGTTTAGACTTTAGACTCACTCTCAATTGTCTATAATTGAGTCTTAAATAGTAGCCTATTCATCCTCCAAGCCACTCATGTTCCCAGTTAAGTCCTCTTCAGATGAGTGGATTCCATCATTAATCGGAGCCATCTGCATATAGCAAGTAGAACTTCCTTAGAATATGTTCTCACATTTTTTAAACAGATGCAAAATTTCAAATCACTCAGAGATTTCTAAAGCCTTAAATTTTGATACCTTGACATTAGAAAGGTCCACATTGTTCTCCTCCAAAAATGAAATAAATTCCTTAAAATTCTCTTCTGTCGGACGATAGTGACCACTATGAGGCCAAACAGCCTGTGCAAACAAAAAAAATCATTCTTCACCAACCATAACAAACATTCAGATATCAACCACAGTGGTTTTAAATTGCGGCGTAGTATAAATGATTTTGAGGTCTCCAAAACGACATCACAACCACATTTTGTCGCAATACAAAGGTTTGCAGTGTAACTGCAAACCACAATTTAAAATCATGTTCACCACTAATGGCAATAGGAATTGAGCAAATGAGTAATAAATTTACAAACCTACCTTCAAAACACCATGTTCAACAACTAGTCTTCCAGCACAAGATGTAGCTCCTCCAGCCAAAAAACTAGAATGTTGAAATGAACCTTTCTTCTTTTTACCAACATATAAATTCTTAGATGTGCTGAGGACAAAAATCCACTTGCCACGTGAACCTTCTTTTGTAGTGTGAAGGAACTCTCTTGATTGCTTGTACAAGAATCTTCCATCCTCCACAACAACTTCATAAGCCAATCTTCCCATCTGGAAAAAATGAAAATAATTAACGAAAATTTAAATCAAATAAAGCTAAAAAAAAATAGCATGTTCACATAGATGGAGAGTGAAACTTACAGGACTAAGATATTTAATACATTGCTGTTGAAGTTTAGCTCTAGGGCACTTCTCAAGATTTATTTCCTTTCCTTCTCCTATATCTAGCCTACAATTTCAAAGAATAAGATTAATTACATGAATCATAATCTTGCTAATTTTACGTACATTTATGATATGTATGCATAACGAATAGGGTCTTGATAACGAGTGTCATAAGGGATTCTAAATTAAGAAAAAGTATAATGCTTGAATTTCCGATGTATTGAATGCACAAGTTTCCATAAAAACTTACTATCTAAAGTATTTAAAGAGTGTCTTAAGAGCACTCGTTAACATTTCCCTAATGAATAATATATGAAGTTTGCAAGGAATGTTACCAATAGAAAAAGGGTTCTCTGCTCTTAGACTTGAGCCATTTATCATAATAAAAGTGTAGATTATGTCCATATCGATGCTGCGGATCAATCTGTTTCACAAGCATTTAAAGCATTTCAGTAAATAATGATTAATATGAATAACAGACATATAAATTCACAGCTATATAAAGAAATAGTATGATCAAGATCAAGTGTTTGACTTACTGCTTCAAGCCAATGCAGCAAAGCAAGTTTCCTAGCTTTAACATTTTTTGATAAACCTTTACCAACCTTAGCAGCTCTTGTTCTAGCTCTAGACCAACGCGAAATGGCAGTTTCGTGTTTCTCAATATCAAAGAACGATATAGAGCTGCGTTTTAGCTCAGCAAAATCTAAAAGCTTCCACCTATATATGGTTACAACAAAAGATCAATTAAAACATAAAATGAAATTTGTGTACAATTGAAGTACTCAATATTAAGTAGATATATATATATATATAAATACCAGCTTTGGTTAATAAGAATTGCATAATCTGCTAGCTTTCTTATTGTGTGAAAGCTCTTGTATACTTTTTGTAATCTAAGTTCGGTCATGTATGTGTGAAGAATAAAATCAGGTAGGTGTGATTGTTATAAGCACTTAATTATAGTTACATGATGAGGTTTAACTTATATATAGAAGAGCATGGATGAAAGTGAAGGTGAAATTGTGAGAGAAAGAGAGTCAGATAGTTTGACAGAGAAAGACAGTGTTCCCTTTTCTTAACCACGGGGTGTTGACTTTCTGACTATGACATAGCACCAAGAATTTAGGAGGAGGATTCCTTGTCTTTTTTTATTTTCATTAAAAAGAAAAAATTCCACATACACACACCCTTTGTACGCATGAAATGACATAAGCAACTAATGTTTTAAGTCTTAATTTGTTTTGTTCCTTGCAACCTTTTAGTGACAACGATATTGATTAACCATTGTTGTCACTGCTTATGTCATCTAAGAGATTTCTAATTAGTAGTAATCTCGTACCTCCGCGTAAGTAGTTACTTAGCTTAAGCGCCAAGCTTTTTACTTGGTCCAACTCCAAGTCTTCTAAGTTCTAATAGTAACACATACTTGACAACCACTCCAAACATATATAACCTGATCAATGCATCTTATAAATTATAGTATTATTATATTATATACTATGAAGTTAAATTTCACGTAAGCGTATGCAGCAAGATATACGGGTGACTTTTTAAACAGTACTAATTTACAATTTCTGGCCACAACGAATGTTTCTTGCTTGCTATATCAATGTCACACTGTAACTCCCTTTTATTAAAATTAAACTTTTATCGCCATAATAATTTAATATTTTTTATTTCACAGCACATATTTCTCGTTGTTTACGAAACAATGACCATCCGTTTAAAAAAAAATTAAACAATGTCCATGAATTTGTCTCTCCTGCCCAAGACGGCTATGGTATGTGTCTCATTTTCATTTTCTTAATTTTTTGATAAATCAAAGTATGATCAATTTTCTTTAACATTCGTATCATTCATATTAATATTCCAAAATGTATGATAATATGATTTATGTTAATTTCAGTCGATAAAAGAATGATATCATTCATATTAATATTCCAAAATGTATAATTTATGTTAATTTCAATCGATAAAAGAACGAGTGTCCTAACACTAAATGCAAGTGAAACATCAAAAGTACCAACTCTGTCTCAACCATAAAAGTTTGTATACATTAGAGAAAATGAAAGAAAAGTAAAATCCACTCTTTGACATTGTAGGAGCATTGGACTGCATTATGCACTTTACAGCCAAGGGTGGCCAAATTTTATTTTCCCCTTTCCTTACGTGACGGTGCTCATAGGTTGTTGCGTTGCGTTGATATTCACTCTTTAGATCCTCGTGTAGCTCAAATAGGGTGTTGAATGTATCATTTGCAATATAAAATTTTCTCTTTTTATGAAAAATTTATGTGTTGAATGCATTGAAAATCATAATATTTAAAATTTGGGTCTTGTTAACCGGTGTCCCCGAGCATTGGTTAAGGAAACAAAAAAAAAATTAAATTGAAAAATACACTTTATTGACTTTTAAGGGATTGACAACACAATTTTCAACGCAATATATGTTATATTTAGTTCTTAACTAGTGTCCCGGAGAGACCGGTTAACATTTCCCTTAAAATTTTAATGAACAATTTCTAAATTTATTTGTTAACAAGAAGAACTTACTTATATTAGACGGGGAGGAAGGATCAATCATGAATGTATTTTTTCTTGACCTAAGATAAGTACCGTCTTCGGTCACTATTATAAGCAAATTTTGACTTTTTAGATACATCGAATAATCAATGTATCTTGTCTTTATTATAGACTTGATACATTAATTATTTAATGTATCTAAAAAGTAAACTTTTGCTTATAATAATGACCGAAGGGAGTATGTTTTGCGTCTGCGGAGATTAATCTCTCAAACTTTGTGAGATTCAAATAAACATAAACTGTCGTAGTTTTAATATGGATTAATGAGCAATGTATATGGCAGAAACCCATGAAAAGGAGTAAATAGTCAATTACCCTCCTGAAATTGTGAGTTTCGTCAATTACCTCCTGAAATTAACAAAACTTCAATTACCCCCCTGAAATTGCACAACGTTAATCAATTTACCCCCTCCGTCAAATTATTCTGTTAGTCAACATGACGTTTTGCAAATACCCCCTGAAGTTTTGCACTTATGTGCAAAATGCCCC
>Ga0099826_10001903_pt1 | contig 13063 bp, 14 predicted proteins | sample Mtrugardesep15_FD_76830 | JGI IMG/M metagenome (GOLD analysis project Ga0099826, IMG submission 76830) | Root nodule microbial communities of legume samples collected from California, USA - M. trunc garden sep15 | ecosystem: Host-associated > Plants > Roots > Nodule | place: USA: California... | reverse complement strand
TCGCGTACAGCGTCTGCGTAACGAATGGTGCAATCGCCGGAGACCGCAGCACCGTCTCGACATCGAAGATAGCAAAGGCCCCGAAGGATTCGGCAATCCCCTTAGCGAGTTCCTGGACGCCGCCCACCTCGACGGGGCGCCGGTACTGGTCGAGGCCGGCATAGGCCCGCCTTTGGTGCGGAGGCATTACCGCAAGATCAACTTCAATCGCGGTTCCGATCTCGTCTTCAAGTGTTCGCATGACGCGCGTCTTTCTAGTTTTCGCCCCTGATTGATGGAATGGCGCCGCATCGCCGTCGAATGTTCCTAATATGTTCTCTCAGCCGAAAGAGTCAATTCGGCTTTTCGCAGGCCTGTGCGTTAATGGCCTGATGGCCAAAGCATCCTCAAAGAAGCCGCGCGATATCGCTCCAATCGATCCCATGCCGGCGCGGGTTGATCCTTGCCTTGCAACCCTCTTCTATAAGCCGCCGAAGGGGCCGGACTGGGCTTACGAAGTGAAGTGGGACGGATATCGGATTGCCGTACACATCGAGCCCGGCCGGGTCAGGATACTCACGCGAGGCGGGTACGATTGGACGGAACGCTTCCCCACGATTGTCGACGACGCGCGGCGGCTCGCCGTCAAAACCGCTATTCTCGATGGCGAGGCGGTCGTTCTCGACGGCCAGGGCCGCTCCGACTTCGGCATGCTGCAGCGAGCGCTCGGGCGCTTGCCCTCCGCGGTCGAAGCGGGCGCCATCGTCTTCTATGCCTTTGATCTCCTCTACCTCGACGGCCGCGATCTGCGCCGACTGCCGCTGCGTGAGCGCCGGCGATTGCTTGAGCCGCTCGTTGCAGGCCGGGAAGGGGCGGTTCGCCTTTCTGAGGAGGTGCAGGCTGATGGCGACGAGTTCTTCCGCGTCGCTTGCGCGCATGGCCTCGAAGGCATAATTGCCAAGCATGTCGAGAAGCCATATCGCTCCGTTCGTGGCGAGTGGTGGCAGAAGATCACCTGCAAGCGGCGGGACAGTTTTGTGATCGTCGGCTTCGAGCCGTCGACGGTGCCCGGTCATCTTGGCCGGCTTCTGCTGGCAGCACGGAAGGGCGAAGCGCTCGTCTACGTGGGCGGCTGCGGCACGGGCTGGTCGCACGATCTGTCACGCGAGCTGCGCAACGTCCTCGCATCGATGGTTACGACAAAACCGGCAGTGAGCCTTCGGCGGAAGAATGCTGTCTTCACCGACTCGGTGCTCGTTGCAGAAGTTGAGTATCGCGCCTGGACCGACGATGGAAAGCTGCGGCATGCGTCGTTCAAGGGGATCAGGGAGCGGGAGGATGATGTGGAGATTTATTCTCTGGAACGTTAGTGGTGAATTCCGGCTACATCGTTTTACGCCAAACGCTGGCTCTCGAAAGCCTGCCGGTTGACTTCCGTCAAGAGCTTCGCTGCCTGTGGTGGATAATACCCCTAAATTTTATCAGTGATTTTTTACCGGAAAGGGCGCTCGATGATCAGAAGCGCCTCCTTGCCTAGTGTGGCACACCGCCGATTGGCGTTGACGCCGAGCGTCGCATCAAATTCTCGAATCGGGCACCGGTGTTCGATTCATGAAACATTGGACGGGAATTCCTTGGCCAGCCATGTTCATCGGCATGACGAAGCATTGGCTCAACCTGTATGTTCAGCTGTTCAGCGATGATACGACCAGGGACTCGGTTATGCGATGTCGATCGATCCCGATCTCTTCGGCGGCTCGTCACTCGTCCGGCGCTGGGGCCCTATCGGCACTCGCGGCAAAGAGCGCATTGATCTGTTTGAGGATGACCACTTCCTCTTCTTGGCTCGCCAGAAGCGAGCGCGCGGTTACCTGAACCGCGCTCCTGAGCTCTGAAGTTTTTTTGGCCGCGCGGCGAACGGGTAGAGCGGAAAACGTTGACCTACCTCAGTTATCGCTTCTTCGTATCTGTCATTTGCGTAATATACAAACAAACCGGCGCGCAGATCAGCCAAGGCGATATGGATAGTCTTGATCGAAAATGCGCAAAGCGGCCCACACGGCCATCGCGCTCAAAACAATGGCGGCAGATATAACGAGCAGCAATTGCAAGAAACTACCGTAGTCCACTGCCTCCATTCCGATAGCAGCGAGCGCCACTCCGGCCGAATTGATAAAAGTCGCGGCAATAATCTCAACGACGCGCCTGCAAGTCAGCCTTGAAAGCCCGCCCCACTCCCGTTTTCCACTTCGCCCAAAGGGGCGGAGCGAAGCAGGCGGAGGCCTGAACGCGCTTCACATTGCGCCGGAGAGAAGGCCGGAGCCTGTGGTAAACGGGAGTGGGGCGGCTGCCGCTTTTCACGGCCACCCAGCCCTGACTTGAAAAGGAGGTGCGCCGCCTAGCGCCCTTCGCTCATGCTGGTGGCGACAGCGTCGGCGGCCGGTTCTGCTGGGGTCATGCGTCTCAGAAGCCGGATCAGATCGCGCATGGTATCATGCGGCAATTGTTCAACGAGCTTCAACAATGTCGCGCGGTCCTCTGCTTCTTCGAGCGTCTTGCCCCACAAGTGCGGCGCTGTGTCAACGATCACATCGAGAGGCATAAAGTCCATGATCTCACAGAGATGTATCAGGCGCGGGATCGACAGCCGAGCTTCTGAGCCTCGCTCGTACCTTCCGTAGACAGATACGGAGAGTCCTAACAAATGCGCTAAATCGGCGCGGGAAATACCCTTGGCTTCGCGCGTTTTCTTGAGCCAAGCCGAGATCTTTTCATCCATCTCCTTTGCGGTAAGGGTGCCGTCGAAACCCGGCTGGCGGAAGACCGGCCTGTCAAATTCCGGGTCGGTTATTTCCACCAAACCCCGTGCGCTCATCAAACTCATTGCATCAGTCAAAGACCTTACCCCTTTTTTGCTTCCGCCCCTCAGCGGTTACTATGCACCGAAATGAAGCACTTTGGAGCACGCCCCTCCGAAGAATCACAGCGCATCCCATACTTTTTAGGGGAAATTTCGCCGGCGGGCTCCTCTTGAGGCGGTGAAACAAAATGCTTCAGGACGCGCCCCGGCGTTCGGGCAACAAGTTCGGCTCTGAAGGTGGCGAAGCAGCCGAGAACAGCCTTAGCGATTCTTTGCCGCTATCACTTTCCAATCGCCGCCTTCCCCTTGAAAAACCGCTTCAATTTGCGTTTCGCCGTCGATCCACTTGAGCTGCGCGGAAAGCTCGCAAGCGATCTCCTTATCTGCAATTCGAATGCAACGGTTGACGATGACCTTGGATCCGTTGCCATGCCTGTTTAGGTCCCATTTGGATAATGCGAATAGCTGGGTCTTGGCCTGATCGTCTGTCGGCCACGTACCCTTTTCGGGTACGGCTGGCGCTTCATTCACTTGCGCCAAAATGCTCCCGGAAACGTTTCCCATCCCGAGCGTTGGACGGCCAAGATGAGGCGCAACATACACGCCGAGGACGCAGCCAACGGCCACGCCCAGAAGAAAGCCGGGGCCTAACATCGGTCAATAGCCGTTATCTTTGAGGAACTGATCGATCGCCGCCTTCATGATGACTGTCATTTTGACGTCGTTCTCGAGAGCGGCCTTTTGCAGCCGCATCTTAGTGTCGTAATCCAGCGGGCAATTGACGTAGTGCTTAGATTCTCTATCGCGCGCCCTTTTCAGGTCGCGCAAGCGAATTCTCGAATCTTCGCGCTGCAATGCTCTCGTGGTCGCCCGTTCGCGCCGAGCTTCTTCTGTCGGGGCGATCAGACGGTTGACGGGCTTATCACCCTCAGGTCCGGCAGGTGCTGCTTCTTGGGATTGATTTGCATTCGTCGACTCCGTCGCCAGCTCAGCTGGCTTGCTCTCGGAGGCTGGCTGCGTAGTGGATTGCTCCTCCGGACGGCTGCGACGTGGCGCGACTGCGAAGTCAGAAACTGTCGTTTGACCCTTAGCCATTCGCTGCAACTTCCCTCTTGCCTACCAAAAGCGCTTCTATCTCCCGAACCAGGCTCATCACTTCCGCCCTCGCTTTTTTGACCGACTCTGTCAGATCGAGCATTTGCACGGTGCCATAGCCGTTTCGAATTTCGCGATAGCAATTTCGCTCCATTAGCTCCGTTTTGAGCAGATAGGAGTCGTAGCCCCCTTCCTGCAGGTTCTGCACGAACGGCCTGATCAGGCGGTAGGCCTCTAGCAGTTTCGCCGGCATGGTGATCCTGGTGACGAGGTTCGCGTGAGGAATTTCCCTCCCTATCCTGTCGGAAATATCGGCCGTGTCCGCCGCCGCCTGTCCTGCCGCCTTGATCTCGTCCTGGTTCGGCTGGATCGGCGTCAGCACAATATCGGAACCGGCGATGATCGTGTCCCTTAGAACGGTGTCCTGTCCGGGCGAGTCCATCAAAACGACGTCGAACCTATTGGCCTCGGTCTCCAGGAGCTGCTGAACGGTCGTCTGGCGGGCTGCGGTTATAAGTTCGATGTTGGCTGGCAGGTTATCCTTTGCCTCACAGCGCTTCCACCATTCCTGCAGATTCTGGCGGCCGTCTGCGTCGATGAGAAGGACACGCTTTCCCTGAAGCGCATATTCCCCGGCGATCAAGATTACTGCTGTTGTTTTCCCAGCCCCACCTTTGCCGCTAACGGCAGAAATAAACTGTGGCAAGCGTCGCAACTCCCTTTGCTGGTCCAAAGTCATTCCGGCAGTTCGTCTTTGCACGGACTTTCCGCGTCGCACTTGCACACGATGCGGACAATTGCCCGTACGATGTGGAGTCATTGCACTACCGCCCCGTGTAGTCAATCGAACCAGCTAAACCACGGCTATAGGATGTGAACAATTCCCCCCACGACGTGAACCATTTTCGTGATCGACTAATGAACACATGATGTGGAAAGATCGTACTGCCAACTCGTGTGAAATATCGACACGACGTTGGTATGTCACCGCTGGCTGCTTCATTCGACGGCGAATGGTCCGCCGTCCACCTAAACGCTCTGCTCGATCAGTGAACCCCGGAGCCGCATAAGGCCGGCTTTGACGCTCGCACGGAAGCGCAAGGGCGGAGAGCGGAGCGTCCCTTGCGGCTGAGTACGAGGGGCAGACAAAGGCCTTCAAAAGCGGATTTCGGAGGTGAACCCTGGTGAGCGTTCCCACGTTAAACGACCGGGGCGGAGGCCCGGTCTGTAGAGGCAAACGGCCGAGCGCAGCGAGGGCAGCTCGGAGTTGTTTAGTTGAACTTCCCTTTCTATTGAGAGTGGCAGGATACGGAAAAATGTGCTACGCCGTTTTCCTGCAATCGAGGGACGAGCCCTCGATTAACTGACGCAAGCGCCAGTAGCCAACGGCCAAATGGATGAGGGGAAATTCAACGCTCGTATTGAGCCGGCAAAGAAAGATCGCACTGTGCATGTCCGCGTCACGGGTGACGAACATGCGGCGATCGAGAAGGCCGCCGAGGATGCCGACATGACGGTATCCAGCTTTTTCCGGTCGCTGCTTCTGGAGGGGGCAGGGGTTCGGCCGATGTTGACCGGCGATGACCGCCTGGTCATGGCGGCTCTGCTCGAAGACATGCGGATGATCGGGATCAACCTGAATCAGGTTGCGAGGGCGCTCAACAGCGGCCGTGGTGTCCACCCAAGTGAATTGGACATCAACCTTGAGAACGTGCAGCGGGTTCAAGCTGCGGTGATGAGCGAGCTGCGTGCTCTGACGCGGCGAGCTGGTTATCAGCGTCGTGGGGAGAAGTAGCCTTTGGAAATCTTCTTCGGCGCATTCACCAGCGAATGGGAGCAGCGGCGCGCAGCCCTGCTGCACCAAATGTCGTCTGGCGGGCGAGGCGCTTCGGCAGAAGAAGAGATGCGAAAGCGCCTGAAGCAGGTGGCTCAACTCGGCGCTGCAGGTGGAGGCGGAGGCTCCAGCGGGGCTTCCGGTGGACGTGGATCCGCACCGAAGGGAAGGGGGGCTCCTCGAGCGCAGGTGACGCCGGCGATAATGGGCGCCAGACCGATGGAGGTGCGGCTAGCGGCCGTCGCAAAGGGAAGCCAGCCGGCAGTCGTCAAAATGGCGTCATACGGCGGCGGTGCTCGGGTAGGAGCGATGCTGAATTACGTCTCCCGTGGCGGCGAGCTGAACGTGGAGAATGAGAACGGCAGGATCCTCGAGGGGCGGGAAGAGCTGGCGCGCATCCGTGGCGATTGGGACCACCTTTTTCAGAACCGCGCAGAAAGCCGCGACATTGGGAGTTTTTCCGTCGAACTCACGGCATCCCGCTTTGCATCGGACGAGGCATTGCACGAGCAGGTGAGGAGCACCCTCACGAGCGGCTTTGGCGACCGTCGCTATGCCTATGCGATCGATAAAATTGAGGGCGGCTCCGTGACCGTTCAGGGGCTCGTCGTGTTGCGAAGCGGACAGGGGGAGCGGCTGACGGGCGACGCGAAGGCGGCTGGCATCATCCAGGGCCGATACGACGCCAGCGCGGCCGCCGGTAAGGTTGCGGCGAAGGTCTCCTTTCATGGCTACGGAAATGGGGTCGAGTTCGGCGCCAGCCGCTTGCGCGGGCTGGTCGATCGGCATGACGACGTTCGCGATGATCGCGGCCAGCCGATAGCGAATGAGAAGGTCGCGGGCGACCTGGTGCAGAAGGAATGGCGAGGCGAGCTCCACAGTCGCAAGAGCCGCGACGTGATGCACGTCATCATGTCGGCTCGGGCCGGGACCGATGTTGCCGCGTTCGAAGGCGCTGTGCGCGACTTCCTGGCGCATCAGTTTGCCGGGCATCGGTATGTCTTCTCCATGCACGATCCCGCCAGCGATCCGAAAGAGGCAGGGGAGGGGGGTAAGCGTCCGCATGTGCATGCCCATGCCATCGTGGCGATGAAATCGGATTCCGGTGGTCGCATCGAGACGACGCCTGCCGTGTTTCGCGAATGGCGATCCGTTATGGCAGAGATGGCGCGGGAGCACGGCATTGAGATGGAAATGACGGATCGGCGCGAGTTTGCTGCCCCGCCGGCATTCACACGCACCCAAGTCCGGCCGGTGAGCCGCGAAGGCCGCACCGAGCATGTCGGGACGAGCGAGGCTGCACAGGCGCGATACGACGCCAAGCGTAGCGGCCGACGCACGGTCGCGAACAGCGACCGGAGCCGACAGTACATCATAAAGGTGCAGGAAACGTGGCAGAATGTCGCTCTGGCGGGTGGTGATCGTCAGACCGTTGCCTATGCCACACAGCATCATAAGTATTTAGAATCAAGCATTTCGACAGCGAGCACGGCCGAGCACTATCGAGAGGGACTTGATCGAATCGAGGCCGGCGAGTTTTCGGCCGACCGCAAAGATGGGATGCAAGCCGGCCTTCAGCAGGCGATGGAAAGGGCCGCGCAGTTGGCTGTCGAAGGAAACAGCTACCTCAGAGACGTTGCCGAGCAGGACCAGGGTTTGCGACGGGCCATCGATCGCACGGAAAAACAAGCCGAAGTGCAGGACCGACAAGATGACGGGCGCGCAGGCGCCATTGAGGCAGTGCAGACGGTCATAGCCGAGCGGATTGACCGCCTGAGTGAGTGTTTGAGCGACATTTCAGAGGACAGCTATGCGACCCGAAACGAGGTATCTGCTGAACAGCAATTCCTCGCGGATATGAATGGGCAACTCGACAAGCTTGGACCAGAGGATGTTCTCGATCTCTCGCGGACGGAAACAGACTACGGCTATAATGAAGAGGAAGCCGCATCCGCTCGGGAGAGTGGCGTCGATTACGTGCCATCGATCGAGAGGGATCGGGAAGAGCACGAAAGCCACATCGACAGTGTTGCTCCGCAGTTGGAACGATTGAGAGCTCTTGGCGTCACGATCGACACGGACTTCAAGATTGCGGCGCCGCCGTCCCAAAGGGATTTCGACGCCTATATGGACGAGCTGGCGAAAGAGTTTGCCGAAGCAGAGCCCGACCTCGACGACACGCGCGAAGCTCACGAGGTGGCGTCCACGGTCGACGCTACAAATCGCCTACAAGATCGTCTAAATAAGTATAAGGAAGCCACTCAGCGCAGCGGAGAAACGACACGGACGGACCCCGCACAACAGCATATTCCTCGTCTCGAGGAGCTGGAGCGGGAACAGATGCAACAGAGGGAACGCGACCGCGACGACCGGGACCGTTAAAGACACAATGCTCAACGATAACCGTCAACAGTACGTCATCCAGAGCAACGACCCCAAAGGCGACGAGGGGTTCGGGAAGTTCTTGGGCGCGATTATCGTGTTTGTGATGTTCTTAGGGGTCGTCCAGGTCGCCTATGACTCGGTCATGGCTTGGTATCACGACACCATGGTTTGGCTAAATGATACCGCGGCCTATCTTGCCGGCTTCTGGCCTTTCTAAAGCTCACTATTCGAGATCGGCATAAAGCATGCCGGTCTTATTCCCCGGGACCTGACTGCTTTTCGGCCGACTCGCGAAGGACCGCGGTCCGAGCCATGGCCGTCATTCCGTGGCCGGCGCGAAATAGCCTTTGTCGCCGGCAGCGTTGATTAGGCCCCGCCTACGAAAGCTTGATGGGAGGGGAGAAGTCCCTCGGCGTTAGCCCTGCGAGGCTATTGTATGGGTGCACGCGGGCCCAGAGGCTCATGGTGAATAATGACCGGCTACTAACCGGCGCGTGGCCAGACGGCTGCACAACTCGATTACCAGTTCAGGGCAGTTCGACGCCCCATCCCGAGCGGCTCTCACGGCAGGTGATTCAATGGGTTCGGGTCGAGCAGACTTTTCTTTTTCTTTTCGATTTTTGTTTTCAATCCCTTTCTTTGGGTCTTTTACCATCGTCTTTTTCTCATCGATCTTGCGATTAACAGCTTTGCCGTGTCAATCGGCGTCGTAACGGGACCCCTTATCGGCTTCCAAAAGGAACCCCTCCCTTTGGTTGCATAGGGTCAGCGCGCGTAGACCCGGAGCTTTCCATTTAGCGCAGGGGCCTGCGGGCGCGGGTTGTTTGTCTTTTCGGCTTTAGCTTTGAGAGCGGTTCTTGAAGCGCCAGGATTCATTTCCGGTCTCGATGATCTCGCAATGGTGGGTGAGCCTGTCGAGCAGAGCGGCGGTCATTTTGGCGTCTCCGAAGACAGCGGCCCATTCGCCGAACGCCAGGTTCGTCGTGACGATGATCGAGGTGCGCTCGTAGAGCCTGCTGATCAGATGGAAGAGAGCTGGCCGCCGGCCTGAGCGAACGGGAGATAGCCAAGTTCGTCCATGATGACGAAGTCGAGCCTGGTGATGAAGTCGGCAAGCCGCCCCTGCTTGCCATTGCGTGCTTCCGTCTCGAGCCGGTTGACGAGATCGACGACGTTGAAGAACCGGCCTCGTGCTCCGTTGCGGATCAGGGCACGGGCAAGCGCGATGGACAGGTGAGACTTTCCCGTGCCGGTCCCGCCGACCAGGACAATGTTGTGCTGCTCGGCGAGGAAGGCTCCGGTCGCGAGCTGGCGCACCAGCCCTTCATTGACGGGCGTGTCGGTGAAGTCGAAGTCGTCGATGTCCTTGGCCAGCGGCAGCTTGGCGACAGCGATCTGGTATTTGATCGAGCGGGCCTGTTTCTCGGCGATCTCCGACTGCAGCAGGTCGCCGACAATGCGGGGCGGCTCATGCTGGCGCTTGATGCCGGAAGCCATGATCTCGTCATAGGCGCTGCGCATGCCGAAGAGCTTCAGCGTGCCCATCATGTCGAGGATTTGGGATCGTTCCATATCAGCTTGCCCTCCTGAGGCTGTCGTAACGGGCGCAATCGGCCAGAGGCTCATAGGTCAGGCGAAGCGCATCGGGAATGGAAAGGATGGCGGCCGGCTGCGGGTCACGCTTGCGGGCCAGGATGTTGATGATGACGGCCGCCGAGAATACGCCCTGATCGAGCGCCTCCTGGCAGGCCGCCTCGACGGCGGGGAGCCCGTCCAGGCCGACGCATTCGAGGATTGACACCATCTGGCGGTCACCGTCATGCATGGCCTTCAGCCGGCGGCGCACTTTCTCCATGGCGGCAGGCAAAACCCAGTCGTGGAACGGCGCGCCGTTGCGCAGCGCTCCCGGCTTGCGGGTCAGGACCGGCACGTAATGCCATGGATTATAGATCGTCTCGCCACGGCCGAAGCAGCGGTCGTGCTGGCCGATCTCGACGCCATCTTGCCGGATGACGATGCGATCGGCATAGGCATGTATCTCGGCCGGGCGGCCGACCGCGGTCGACAGCACCGAGTATTTGTTGTTGTCGAAACGCACGAGGCAGGTCTTGCCGATCGAGGTCTGCACGGCATGGAAACCATCGAACTTGCCGGGATAGCTGACCAGGTGGGGTTTCTCTGTTTCGAACACCTCCCAGATCGTGCGCTCCGGCTGATCGACATGCTTATGGGCGCGGGCGTAGCTGATGCACTTGTCCAGCAGCCAGCCATTCAGCTCATCGTAGGATTTGAAGCGCAGTCGCGGCGTGAAGAAGCGTTCCCGCACCAGATTGACCTGGTTCTCGACCTGTCCTTTCTCCCATCCTGACGCCGGCGTGCAGGCCACTGGCTCGATCAGGTAATGGCTGCACATCTGCAGAAAGCGGCGATTATATTGCCGCTCCTTGCCGAAACAAAGACCGTCTCCACCGCGGTCTTCATGTTGTCGTAGATGCCGCGCGTGCAGGCCCCGCCGAAGAAGGCGAACGCCCGGTCATGGGCGTCGAACACCATCTCCTGCGTCTCGCGCGGGTAGGCCCGCACATACATCATCCGGTTGTGGCAGAGCCGGACATGGGCTACCTTCACCGTCGTCGTCACGCCGTTCAGCACGATAATCTCGTGGCTCCAGTCAAACTGGTAGGCCTCGCCCGGCGCGTAATAGAGCGGCACATAGGCTTGCGCCGTCACGGCCCCGCGCTCCTTCGCCCACGTCCGGGCATAGCGTCGGACGGTATCGTAACCGCCCTCGTAGCCCAGATCGCGCAAATCCTCGAATATCCGGATCAGCGTCAGTCGCTCGCGTGAAGCTTTGGCTTCATTGTTCAGCAGCAGTTGATCGAGCTTATCCCGCCACGGGCCGAGCTTCGGCTGTGGCTGGCGGGTCCGCTCGTATTTGAACTCCGTCTCATCGGTGCGCAGAACCTTCCGCACCACTTTCCGCGATATGCCGAGTTCACGGCAGATCGCCTTGATCGACTTGCCCTGCACAAGCGCAAGGCGGCGTATCTTCGCAATCGTCTCCACAACAAGCATCCAAATAAAAAGCCTCCGAATGAAACCGGAGGCTGTTGTAGCCCCATTGCAAATGGGGGTCCCTTTTGGATGCCGATCACCCCAAATGCGGGGTCCTTATTCCACGCCTAATCACAGCTTTGCCGGGCTGCTTTACCGCTTGGAGAAGCTCCTCAATTTCCTTGAGAATGGCTTTCACGTCGGTCGCATCTCTCGTAGCAGATGCAATTGCTCCCTTTAGATCGCCGAGGAGAGCAGGGACCTGTCCGGACACAGCGTTTGGTGGCTTTCGCTTCTCCTCGTACATTGCCGCAATGAAGAGACAGTCCCAGTACATAGTGTTCAGCCATTCCTTCTTTTCGCTGTCACGTTCCCACGACCATTGCCGCCTTAGCTGCATTGGGTCGTCTTTCCCTGGGCACGCGTTCAAGATTGGCTTGAGCATGCTGTCCTTCCTGCCTCGGCGCGTCGCCACGTACTGAAAGAAAGGGTTCAGCGGTTCGTCGCGCGCGATTTTCCTCGCTTCGGAACTCATCCAATCATGCCCGTGACCCCAATCCTCCAGCATCATGATCTGAATCATCGCATTGTGACGCGAATAGCCTCTCGCGTTGAGCTTCGCTGAGAGGGCTTTCTCGATTTGGGGGAACCGTGATTCGCGGACGAGGAGGGCATGAACCTTGGTTCGCAGTTTGTCGACTTCTGCCATAGCGTCCTGATAAGCCCTGAGCGCCTTGTCGAAATTATCGCGTAATAATTTCAGCTCGGGTGGCTGGATCGGAAACTTGCCAATTGTCTCGTCGTAGGTGTTCTTCAAGGTCTTCGCTATGTTTGTCACTGTCGGAATTTGTCCTATGGGGTCTGCTGAGCAGAATGGCACACCCACGCTGAGACGTTCTCCAAGCAAAATGAGGGTCTGACAGTCGCCTAATCGCAAGGCACAACGATCATTCTTGCAATATCTGGCGGTTCCGGCCGGCATCAAGCCACAAAAGGTCAGGCATCGCTCGTTGCCATCAATCCATCGTATCCAGTTGCGGAATGCCCTTTTGTCTTTTGTATGCCCAAAATAGACCACTAGTCCGACAGCGAGGTCGCCACTGAAAGTCGTCTCCTCACCGTTTAGCCCCCCGGGCTCCTCTGGTCGCAGTCTTCTTTTCTCGGGCGATCTCCAAAAGCGACCATCCTTGTCCTGTGAGAGCTGCACGGCCTTGCAACCGCGCTTGTCCCCGGCGCGACAGAGCAATGCATTGAACATAACCGAATCCCCGTCATCACAATGCGGAGCGCCAGACTCGTCCTCTTTGGACGGAAAATTGCCCGCTTTAGAGGGACAAAGGAAAGCTCTGCTCTTCCAGACCTGTTTTCTTAGTTCGAGTTCGGCCACATCCGGGTCGGGGGCCGCCAGTGTGGTTGTCGTGAGAAGAGTGATCGCTGCGGCAAACAGTGAGGAAAGAAAGCACTTCTCCATGCCGATGCTCCTTCAGATGGTCCAAGGCGAATTTGTCACCTACCGCGCGGCGATCGAAACGGCGGCGGGAAGTGCGCGGGCTAATGGGCAAAACATGTGACCGCCCGAGGTTGAGCAGTCTCGCGCGAGATCTCGTTGCCGTTCTCGACGCTGAATTTCACGCCACTGTAGTCGCCCGTTGTGCGGAATATCTGGTGCTCATAGTAAAGGGGCGACATGAACTCGAGGCCGTACGCGGAGAGCTGTGTGTCGGGTATCAGGATGAATTAGCCCCCGAAAGGCCCGGACATGCTCCCCCACTTAGCTAAGTGGGTAGGAGTAATGTTGGTAATATGACTAGCAGCAATTTTAAGATGGAAGTCCTCTCCGGGCCGGAACGTCGGCG
>Ga0099826_10001902_pt1 | contig 13063 bp, 6 predicted proteins | sample Mtrugardesep15_FD_76830 | JGI IMG/M metagenome (GOLD analysis project Ga0099826, IMG submission 76830) | Root nodule microbial communities of legume samples collected from California, USA - M. trunc garden sep15 | ecosystem: Host-associated > Plants > Roots > Nodule | place: USA: California... | reverse complement strand
TTTTTTCTTTTTAAAAAAAAAAAAACCTAATACATGCACGACGTGTATGATATTGTTATAATATTATGTTTTATCTAATTTGTCACAAAATAGATTAAATAGTCTTCTTGATTTCTCTTAGTAGGAAAAATGACTTACTTTTTTTTTTCTCTTTTAAATCAAAACACAAAGAATGCCTCGGAATTGCACAATAGTATCAGCAAGGCAAAAAAAATCTTCTTTTTAATTTCTATTGAAAATAATTTTTAAGAATCTTGACTATATATGAAAAAATCATTAATGATTTTGCTACAAAAAATGTAAGAAAAATTATCTTCAATTTTATTATTTTACTGACCGCTCTCAAAGCTACAAGAACATCAATGAGTAGAATCTCAAAGCATGATTGTTGCTTCTTTTTTTCCCTCTATTTACTCTTTATCTTGAAAAATAACTTTCAGAAGTTATCATCGGAAGCCTTTAGAAACACAAAAAATATCGTTCGAATGTTATATCTTAAACGGCTTACGTATTTATGGGGGCTAAAAGAGCAACCATCTCAAAAGATTGGAGGGTTTATATTTGCTTGAGAATCACACAATGTGTTGGTAACAATGAATAAATGAGTATATTACCGGGTTAATTGCATTTGGGCGGAGTGATTGTAAAGATAAAGTTTTCCACACTTATTTTTTATGCTTTCTCTTTTTCTCCTCCGTAAAATATTTATATTATCAAATGGCCAGTGGAAGATAAACCCACATTTATTCCTTACATAGATAATGCAAGCAAATTCTTTTTGGGCTCTATATAAACCCTTCCACACCCTTCACCTCTTCACACATCTCAAAGTTGTTCTTTGTTACATATAGAGGAAACAAGGACTAATTAACTTGTTGTCTCCCTCATCACCTTATCTCCCATAACATTCCAGAAATGAGGGTTACCTAGCTAGTCCGATCCAAATATATATCCATATCAAATTTCATTATTTCTATAGAGATTAATTAAGGGTAAGGGTGGTGACAGAAGAGAGTGAGCACACATGGTGTTTTCTTGCACGATGATGTTTCATGCTTGAAGCTATATGTGCTTACTCTCTATCTGTCACCCCACCACCATCTCTCTCACTCTTGTTCGTTTTCTGCTTTTATACCTATTTCTCTTTAGTTTCACTTGCACAATCCACCGAGATTCAATCTTTGTTGCTTTGATCCATATCTTCAAAAAATAACTTTTGAAAAAAGAAATTGTTCTTTTATCGTTTACCCTTTTTAATGGTTGGACTAACCCTAGATTTCAACTTCTGGCTTCACTGCTTTAAGGCAATAATGCATCATATGATTCAAATCTCATTCATTTATTTCACAGGTATGTGCTTTTTTAGATTGTTTGTGTTCCTGTATATATTGATTCTTCTTAGCTCTTAGCATGCTACCAAGGCCCTAGCAGTTAATTACTTCACCAAGGCCATATATATTGAATATGAATTTGGTCAACTTTTTTCTACTATTTAGTTAAGTATTTTTTTTTTGTTACGTTTTTAGTTAAGAGTCTTAGTACAAATTAATTAATTAAATTATCTGGAAACACCTATAGTTTGTCTTTGATCCACACTGCCAAGAAACATGGTTTGTTTTATTATATTTTATTGTTTGGGAGTGTATGTACACCACCCATCTAGAGATAAGAGAGTAACCAATTGGATCATTTGTCGGTTATGAAAAATCTTATCCTTAGGGCTTTGAGTTTTCCCTGTTAAGAAGAAAATTTGATCACCAAATTAAGTGACTTTGAGCTTTTATGAAAAATCTTACCCTTAGGGCTTTTATCCTCCTTCAGATCTGGATTTCATTTTGATTTCAATTATCAAGCACTTAATTTTTACACCATTTTGTAATTTTTTTTATTGCTAATAATACAACCAATCTGTTTTACAGAGAGTAAATAAATGTTTATGTTTATTTTTTGTGTTTAGGTGATATTAAACGAAATAGATCTATATTATATACAGATCTTCATCAAATCAATCAAATTAGCATTATGAGAATGTGTACAACCTTCCCTATGCTTGCGTGTATAATTTTGGTTGTTGTTGTCGGTTGTATTCTTCTAGACTTTTGTTCATTTGTATCACTTTTGTTATTATCTCTTGTTGCATTTTACTTTAAACCTTGTAATATATTAGAATACCATTTGTACTCAGTTTCTTTCTATAGGAGTATTTGATTTGTCGTTGAAGAAAATAGCAATATAAGAATGATACCAGGTGTGTAGGGTTTGTTTATTTTGAATTTTGATTCAGAATTAAAGTGAAAAAGAGAATAGAGAAATTTCATAGTTATATATTTTGAGGTGTACTATCATGCAAATTGTCAATGTTGACTTCTCTCTTGTTGTTTCTTTCATTTCACTTTCATCAATAAAAGAGAGAAAGAAGACAGTAAAAGCAAGTTGCAATATTTTTTTTCTTAAGGAAAAAAAAAATATTGCAATCTGATCTTGTTGCATATACATGTAATGATATTTTATGTATTTTTTCTTTTATATGACAAATCAAGAAAGCGAAGTAAAGTGGTACTCCAACTTCCCTTGTAAAAAAAGGGTACTCCAACTCATTAATTTCATGTATATTATCTAGATAAACAAATTTTTAGACATGTTCATAACTATTTTTTCGTGCTTTACATGAACAAATAAGCAGAAATTGTTTTAAAATTAAACTCTATTTGGCCCAATATAAGGTAGAACAATATTCCTTGTTGTTTTTACATGAGCAAAATTAATCAGGGAATCGATACTTCAATTGATTACATTTAAAATTTCAACATGCATGCAAACACCCTAATGGGTTGCAAGTCCAATCAGAGTACCAAATACTTGCATTTCTCCCCTCCGTACAAATAAATCATCCCCCATGATAAAAATGTTCCTTGTACTGGTTGTTGTTTGGTTTGGATACATTTTGTGGTAAAAAAATTATCTGATCTAAAGATTAGTAACACGTGGATCGCATTAAATGTAGTCGATTTATTCTGATTTAACTAACCAATGTATAATTATATATTAATATTTTATGCAATTTAATAGCTAAAAATGAAATGATGAATATGTCAATAAATTTACAACATTCAAGTTAATAATTTCCTAAAAAAAGAAAAAAATCCAAGTTAATAATATAAACCATAATTTTTTTCAAATAACCTAACAAAATTAAAGTGATCCAAATGCACAAGCCTCCGAAATATCACGTTGACGACCTTGTCTTTTATTAAAACCCTCCACTTTCTGTCGAAATTCTTCCTTCTTCATTCCCCGGATATTAAAAAAAGTTTTATATTTAACGAAGAAGGTAGTATTATCTTATTGTTAAGCTAATAAATTAATTAATTTCATATGATATCTCTATATATTGGTGAATGTGGAGGGTAATTCATCAACATGTCCCCAAAGATCCCCTCCTGCCACAAGAAAACAATGGAGTACTAGATTTATTAATAATTAGATGCACTATATAAGCATGCAAAGGCTACCACAAATTTTGCAGGTGCTATTGCCATGAAATCTTACATCTGAATTATTAATTTAAACGGATAGAATTTTACTCTCTTGAGTCACTGAAAGATTTTCACATAAAGTTACTCTAAATATTTTTTTTAAGGATAAAGTGACTATATACTTAAAATACAGTACTGAGCTGTACTGATTTCAAATAATAAACTGCATATAGAACTTGACCATGTCTACTAAAGGTTCCTTTCTATGTTTTCTATGACAATTGAATAATTAACAAATGGAACATAAGAGTTCAAGCGTGTTTGATTCAATAGCTAGGGTGGTCCTTGTTTGTTTTAGAGGCTTATGAGATGGATGTATAGAAGAAGTAGGGTTAGGTTCCACAAATAGTTAAACTGTTTCATTGACTGATCAACAGACAAATATCACAATCAACAAGCAAAATAAATATATTAAAAAACATATATTTTTTGTGTGACCAAGTAATCATCTTTGGAAAGTAATATTTTAAGTCGGAAAAAATCAAAATGGTCTGCAAAACTCTCATTTAAGAGGGTTCATTATAAAATCGACCTAAATTAAAAATAAAAAAAAATCTTAAAAACTGAGAACTACAAAAAATTATTATTAGATGTGTTTGGATGTTTTTTTTAGGAAGACGTGTTTGGATGTTCTTTTGTGAAAATTGTTTGAAACATATTGAAGTTCAAATTTCTTTTTCAAAACGGAACCAACAACATATACGTGAATTTTAATACTTGTAATTTTTTTCTGTTAATATGATATTTTGTATTAATCTATTATTTATTGAGTTTAAATTTTTTCATTTTAGTCTCCCTAAATATGTTCTTCGACTTTTAGTCCTTAATTGAAAAGTTTTCTATCACCACTTTTGATCATTGTTTTTAAGTCAACTCATGTGTATCCTTTGAAATTTTGATTTTTTTTTCACAATCATGCTTACTACATTATAGAATTTTCTGTTGCAAAATTGTAAAAATTTTAACAATATAAATGTTTATGTGTTCGGCGTTTAAATAATCATATTTAAAAAAAAATTAAGAGATTTTTATAATATTCTAAGCAGACATGCAAAATCTCATTCAAATTTTCAATTGACTTAAAAGTATGGAACAAAATAGTGATGAAATTTTTAAAAAAATTAATAGTCGAAGAATTTTTAAGAGAATATAATAAAAATTTAAAATATTTATAGAGATAGAAAAAACAGCTCGAACGTTATATTTTCATTTTATTTTATTAATAAGCAAAACGATATGATTTGAGTAAAGACAAAAAAGGGTACACATATGTAGCATCAAACCGTTGGCAAGATGGGCCGACATAGCCTCCTACTCCAAAACAAGATAAGCATTCCTATTTTTGTTGTATGCAAAGAATAAAGAATACAGACAAATTAATTGGAAACAGGAAATCACGCAGAAAATATATATAATAAGGTACACTTTTGTCAATAGCTAATGGAGTAGCTGTTCAAGAATAGTGTGTTCCACTCTTCTTGATACATGTCTGTGAAGTGGAGACTTTTGTTTGCGATCCCTATCATCATAGATCACTCTTGATGACGGGAAGACATTAAGCCAAATACATTAGAGAGTAATGTTTAGCTTTTAAATAGTACCTTACAATATCTAATTTAATGTTTGACTTGATTCTGGGATCGTGTTGACCAAGCTATTATTGTTGAGAAATACACAAGTTTATACAAAATACATAGTATCCAACTGATAATGCACTTGTATTGGGTGCAGTTGGAAATGATACGAATTTTGGAGCTTGGGAATTTTTTTGCTAGGAACATTAATAAAATAGCATACCAGTTAGCTAGGAACATTAATAACAAGCCCAAGAATGGTGCATGGACAAAAAGAGAAGAAGCTCCTGAAGCATAAAAACAAAATAGCTACTATTATAGAAAACTATGCATTGAGATTGGCTCTCACAGATTGAAAATACATTGATAAATCTGAATAATGTCGATTTTATTTTCAATTCTCTCTACATGACGAGTAAGTCAACATAAAAATCTAGCTGATCCTACCTACCGACGGTCTTCAACAATTGATTTCAGGTAGGCATAGGAGGGCGTAGTGAACGGCTATTGTTCTTAGGATCAGTAAAAACTTGATTATCATTACATCCAAAGCCTCTTAATCTATTAAGCTCTGGAAGCACAACCGATGCAAGATTTGGCCTATCTTTCTTGCAGAGTTCTGCACAATTCAATGCTAATTTTGCAAATGATAGAGCCTCTTCAACTGGCCAATCAGTAACCGCAGAATCAAGAATCTCCGAAAACTGGTCCTTTTCAATTGCCTTTGTAACTTGATGAGCAAGTCCCATAGGAGGCCTGGCTGTGATTATCTGCAGTAGCATTATCCCTAATGAATATATATCTGATTTTGGTGTTAACATTCCTGTTTGTTGATACTCGGGATCAATATAACAAAATGTTCCAGCAGCTGAAGTCATGTAATATTGTGTCACAGTGTCAGCTACAGAAGGAGGAACTAATCTTGCAAGACCGACATCAGCGACTTTAGTCACGTAATTTTTGTCTAACAAAATGTTTGATGGTTTAAGGTCTCGATGCACGATTGGCTCTGGCTTTGATTGGTGAAGGAAAAGGAGTGCAGTTGCAATCTCAGCTGCTATTTGGAACCTTTTTCGCCATGATAGAGGCTTGCTGTTATTTTTCCGAAATAATCTATCTTCTAAGGTGCCGTTTTCCATGTACTCATACACCAAACAACAATGCTCAGGACATGCTCCGAGGAGGAGGACCATATTCGGATGTCTAATACTGCATAGTACCTCAACCTGTGCATGTAAGGAGGAAAAAGTATATTGTCATAATTGTGTAAACATATTCTTGTCATAACAAAAGGATGAGTGGCAGTCAAAGTTTAAGAAGTGAAAAAGGTAAATAAACGTTGTCAATCATATATAGCAGAAAATAACAATTTGTTCAAACTCCACTACATAACAATGTTAGAGCGTGCCACTACTATCTGACAACATTTTACACTAAATAGCATATCCAGAAATAATAGCGATTTGTTCAAATTATGCTATGTTATAATGCCATAGCATCACTATAGCCGTTATATTAAAAAAAATGCAAAATTTGCATTATTAAATAGCTGATATTTAATAATCCTTTCATATTTAGGGTACAAAGAAAAAATGTTGATACATATGATTACCTCTTGGTTGAATTGCTTCCTGCCTTGAGCAGCTTCAGGATTTAAGAGTTTGATTGCAACTGGTGTGTGATCAAGGTGACCTTTAAACACAGGTCCATATCCACCTTCACCTAGTTTCTTTGATGGTGAGAATCTCTCGGTAGCAACTTCAATCTCCATCATAGTGTATTTTCTATATCGATTATAATTTTGAGCCAATGCATTCAATGCTCTATCCCTCTCTTCTGCCTCTTTCCTAGCCTTCATCTCTGCCTCCTTTCTTCTTTTTGCCTCCTGTTCAGCCTTCCTCCTGACTTCCTCTGCTGCTTCCAATGCAGCTTTGGCTATAGCCTTCTCCCTTTCTGCCATTGCAAGAGCTGCCTCCTGAGATAACCTAACTTCCACAACCTTTCGTTCCTCTTCTTCTTTCCATTTACGAATTTGTTCTGCCTGTTAACAAGAAAAATGATTGCTTTACATCAAAAAAAAAATATGTCGAATGCAGTGTCTTTTGCTTTTTGTATGTATTTTTCAAATCTATGCAAGTTGAAGTAGATATAAAGATAAAAACATATGGTTTCACATACAGTGTATGTATTTTGATGTTCATACAAGACACCTGTTTATCACACATTTTAGAGTCGTTTCATAGTTTTCATTTGACAAACTTAAGAGTTCATTCTTTCCTACCATCACTTAATTTGAAGCATCATGATCAATAATGAAACTTATTTATGATTTTTATAATTACTTAGTATTTTGTTTAGTAACTGTTACCAGCACTTTGTTCCTATTGGATAATTCACATCACCTGATTTTTTGCTGATATTGCTTGTTTGCAAGCTGAGCTGTACATGTCCATAGTTTGCTTCAATTCAAGCCTCAATCTTTTCATCTCAGCTTCAAGTTCTTTCTGTAATGAATTAAACATTCAATTGTCAAATTCTTCATTACTTTTTTAACTGTCTTCATTTGGTCAAAGAATGTTTCTTGTTCTACAAGAAAGACAATTCAATTTAAAATCCAATATAACACTTGGCCATCAGAAACTTATCTTTCTTTTCCACTTACCGAGGTGTGGGAGGTTGGATGTGTCCCGAAGGAATCTATTAGATCCAATTCATGCCTGTTTACATCGACAATTGGCCCGAGTGCTGCAATTTCTCTTTCGTCCATTGATGCCCAATGTCGTCCACGAGCACCAGGTAGATCAATGTTGTCCAATGATAGATTACTTCCTGCACTCTTCGGCCTGTCACGTACCGGTCCTTTTACCGTACTAATGCTGTCAAAAGACTTTGATTCTGATCCTTCATTAGTGCCACTTGTTCTAGGTAGTATTGACCTGTTAATACAAGAAAATTATACAAGTTGCATCAAGAATCCTTTTTTAATTTCATTACAGCAAAAGACATTCAGAAGTTGCTAATAATAAGTTTCAAATTTTTAGCACCTCATTCCACTTTCAAATTCAGGGGATTCTTGAACAGCTAATTGTTTTGTTGGGATAATTTGGTTCTCGATTTCTCGTACCGCCGGTCGAGCTGATAAAATCTTCAATTTGGAAATTATGTATACAGAGCAATAATCTGGTGCTGATTTGATTATGCCTGTTGGTATATCTTGAGAGGCTTTAAATTTTTTTAGACTGTCACAACATTATGAAACATCAATGATCATTAGATGAAGAATAAAAACAATGTATATGTAATACCACAACTTCACAAGGGATAGAATCAAACCTTGGTATATGGTTCTTAGTTGATGCACCAATAACAAGACTGTGTACGAGATTTTTGTTTGCAAAATCTAATAGTCCTTTCACAACATCATTATCATCAACTACAACTTCTTTCAAGGTGACCTGAATTGGCCAAAATCAACAAATGCAAAATCAACCCCATTCAATAAATTCATTTATGGATATATTTCAATGAAAAATAATTTAAATAAATTACTTACCAGTTTACTCGGACACAATGCACGTAAGTTATTGAAAATTTGAGCTACTTCGTCTTCATCCGGTTGATAAACATTTGTGCCCTCTGCATTTAACAATGTAACCATCACTCGGTCTTATCTTGTAACCTCAACAAACGCAATTCAAATCATCGTGGTATAGTGTATTAAAATGATCACTAATGCAATTTAATTAATAATAATTCTCCCTTTCCCGATTTTTTTTAAGACAATGTAACCATATCAATAAAAAAACATAGGTCAAATCAATCAATCACTAACTTTTTTTTTTATCAATTATATTTCGTTACAAAGGAGTATGTATTGATGATGTAATTTAGGTAAGAGGGTACCTACGGTTAGGTAAATTTTTGTTTTTAACATGGACAGCAATAATGATAGGATTATCGATACATCTAATTGCCCAACGAAAAGCATATGCACTGTTCTTGTCTTTGTCGACAGCCACCATTGTTGCATTTTGTTGTGGGGGACCAGATGGATCTTGAAGAGACATATTGATACAATGTTGTTATTTTTCGTTGACGTTAGATTGAGGGCCACCGGTAGCGTGAGTTGCCGGTGGCATTCTTTTTGGAGAAAACAAGAGAGGAACGAGGTAAGGAAGAAAATGAAGATGTGCCCAGACAGAAACTCCATGGGGACATGAAAATTGATGAAAACTAAAACAAACACAACTAACGTTTCTAATGTGTCGTTTTCTATACCGTTGGTTTTTTTAGTTTGAATTTAATTTAGACATTTCTCGTTGTGACCAAACCTTGATTGCCCCAAATAAACCTTACCAACTACTACCCTTGAGATTGGATTTCCTTTTTACAAAGACTTATCTGTTCCACGATGGTTCTTTAAAAACAAATTAAGAAATAACAAATTGTACAATTAGACTCCATGGAACATTCCTTGACTCTCTCTTTCGTAAGGATAACATTTACTTAAAAGATTTTTTTATGGTAACAAACTTGAACAAAATTATAGATTTGAATAAAATTATAGGTAGTTCAATGAAAAACAGTTTAAAAAAATGCACATAAATCTTATCATTTTTTAAATTGTAACTAGATATTTGAGTTGTGATGTATGGAGGATAAGCTAAATAATATATTTATATCCATGCTAATATATTTTTTACGGTTGTCTAAGATGTTTACTCAATTTTTCAAGTTCTTAACACCTCCGAATTGATCGATCCAAAGATATTAAATATTCACTTCAATTTTAATCTATACATTTCAATTTTAATGTAAGAACGAAGGTCATAGATTATAATTTGTTGCAAATTCTAGAACTGTGTTAAAAACAAATCTAAGCAAACATTTTACACATCGGGATTGGTCAATTCAAAAGTGTAAAAAAACCGGAAAATTTTGAAGTTTACAATAAGATCTTAAGACGACTTATAATCTTCTAGATTGTGTGATCCGAAGCGAATCAAAATTGGCAAACAAAAAAAAAAGATTTTGGAGCCTTTTGAAAAATGAGGGGGGAGTAGAGATTTTCTTTTATTTGAAGGACCATTGTGGCCACTGACCACCAATATGCAGGGTCCATTAACCTCTAAAATATAGTTACTGTGAGGAATTAATCTTTCACAGTTGTGCCGAGAAATACCTTGATTCCCTACAATTAGCTTTAAAAAAAAGTTCAAACTCGAGACAACCTGGATTCTACTCAATAGGGGGGACGAGCACTGAAGAATTTATATAGCTCTACCAAAACAACAATGGGTGTGTTTGTGTGTGTTGCGGTATTGCCTGTGGTATATAATGCCAAATATGATGCCTGAATACGCATTAAAATAACAACTGACCATTTTATTTTATAATACACAACTCCCTGCTTGAGGAAGAAAGGGCGGCAAACTCCTACTGATGTGGGATTTGACAGATCAAAACTCAATGTTACAATGCCACAGCATAATTCCGAAGATCATGAAAATTCTAACAAAAAAATTCTACATTTAACAGCCAGGCCTCGTCTAAAATTTTGAATCCAAACGCAAACTCTCCCATCAGATAGAGTTCATCTGAGCAGCATCAAACTTCACAACAAAGAAATACAATACCAGTCAGCATGAGTCTGTCATACTAATATGCTTATTGTCCATCATCAGTTGGTGGGCGGAAAGGAAAGTGCGCAAACTTGATTTTTAAGGTTGGTGAATCGGGCTTTTTATCATCAAACTTGTAGCCTGCATAAAGTTACACATGAGTATGTATTTCCACACATTCATAACATGACTACGCATCTACTGATTTAAATTTGGCTTACATAACATTTTTGTCTCTCTATATATACCATTTTTTTTCATTTTACCAATATATTTTTTCAAAAATATCCCTTAGTATGTCTTTGTTAGATGTATTGGTCTCGCTGTTAAACTCTCTGTTAAGTAGTGACATCTGACAGGTAAACCTATCAACTTGCAGTCGCCACATGCCCAAAACTTATCCCATTTGTCAATCAATATACCAACACAATCACTTCTCCCCGTCTCTCCTCTACCAACCATATCCCTCTTTCCCTCCCCTACTCCCCCAACCCTTGCTCAATCTTACCAGGTCTCTGGTATGAAGGAAGTCATTTGAAAAGCACAGCAATCTCATGGTCTAAAAGGAGGCTTCACAATACATCATAAAGGAAACACTTTTAGTAATAACAATCCCGAAAGTATCACTATGTTATTGCAAAAAAATAAAAAATACAATAGCAACTTTTATTCACCCTCTCAATGTGTCCAGAACCGGTTCTGTAGCACTTCTGAGTTCATGTCCAGAAACAAATTGTTTTAGTAACTGATTGCAGATCAGTATTGCAGTTTACGTACAGGACTGAAATCTCATGGGAAACACATTTTGCCATGTTTGCATATGAAGTACACAATTTTATTGTCTAACGTAATAAAATACTATAGCCCATTAATAGATTATTGAAATGAAAGTGCCAAAATCAAGTGGTGGATCTTATTATCTCACGTTTAAACACGCATGAACAAAGAGTTTTGGACGGTGGGAGTAGGGGTGGCGGGAGTAAGGGAGGGGATGAGGCCAGAGGGTAGGGTTGGCGAAGACCGGGGAGAGTAAGATGATGCATCACATATCACTTGACATTTGGGATGTTTTGGGCAGGTGGCAAGGACGAGTTCACATTTCAGGTTTCACATCACCACTAAGAGAATCTAAATGTGCTGACCAAAACAACTAAAAGCGATATACTAAGGGATGCTCTGAAAAAATTGGAGAGACTAAAATAAAAAATAGGTATAGAGTGATGGAAATGTTATCTAAGCTTTTAAATTTTTACTGGACAAGATAACAGCTAAAGCCTCAGTTTCTTTTAAACTCTTACACAAATATTGTACACCAGGTTTATATTTATATTTAAATGTGAATACGGTACAAAGCAATATCATATATTTACTTCTAATGTCAACCGTTTTTATAGGGGGTTTCTTTTGGATAAGAATTGAATACATAAAAGTAGCTATGATAATCCACTTAAGAGCATATTTGGAATCCAGTCCAAAAGCTCAAATGTGAGTTTGGGCAAATTCACCAAGAGAGATTGATTTCTGTTTGCAAGTATTGAAATTCACGCTGCTGCAAAAATAATCACACATACTAACAAAAAACACACAAGGTGATTATGGTGAATTCACGACCACAAACATTAGATTATCAGTTGCACTTCCCAATAACATCAAAAAAAAAATCTACAATACAAGTTGCTAGAACCTAGATTCTTAAAGAGTTAAATCATTAGAATAGTAAGATTATCTATTTGCTAGGAGTCTTCTTAAGGTAGTACCATATCAAGTTTGATTTGTACCGGTTGCATTGCAGTGGTACTTAGAAACTGGTAAACATAAGTGTCAGTGCTTTATAGTTTGATACACATCTGTCACAATCAGATCTCATATTATTTGGAGGTCTTCTATATTTCCTAATTTTCAGACAAATCCCTGTGATGTAAGCAAGCATTATGTATATTTTTCTAACGACCTTGTGGGTAGACATCAAACTCAATTATATTCACAAAAAAAGAAGAAGCATTTACCTTGCAGAGCTTCCATGGCAGTGAGAGCACATTTGGGTTCAGTAAACTCCACGAAACAAAAAATCATAGCCTTGTCCCCACTCTGCAACAGGATTGGTGGTTTAAACAATAATTAAATATCCATAGTAAATCCAGCAAAAAGAAATGGTGTTACTGTTAACATTCTACGCTAAACATGTTTAATAATATTAGCTAATTTATTACTAGACAAGTGGCTAAACAGGCGTGGAAGCAATATTATGTTGCTTAAAAACACGCACTAATCACATCACAATCTCATATATATATATATATATATATATATATATATATATATATATATATAT
>Ga0099826_10001901_pt1 | contig 13063 bp, 6 predicted proteins | sample Mtrugardesep15_FD_76830 | JGI IMG/M metagenome (GOLD analysis project Ga0099826, IMG submission 76830) | Root nodule microbial communities of legume samples collected from California, USA - M. trunc garden sep15 | ecosystem: Host-associated > Plants > Roots > Nodule | place: USA: California... | reverse complement strand
TATTGTTTTTTACGATTTTTTTATTTTCAAAAATAAATTTTCAGATTTTTTAAATTAATATAATTTGATTTATGTTATTTTTTATTTTAAAAAATAGGCAAAATGCCACATGTGCCCTTAAAAAATAAAAAACAAAATTAATTATACGGTGAACGTGCCACATAATCAAATATGCACAATCAGCGCGTCACTCATCATGCCACGTTTTTGTTCAGTCAGATGACCTCAGGATCTAAAACGAAAGAATCTTAAATTAAAGGGATGAAATCTAAATTTTTTCTTTTACTGAGAGTAAACCGAAACTCGCCTAAATTACAGGGGTAAAAACGTATTATCCACTGTTTTTTTATACTATACTAGTATTTGTATTTGTATTTGTATTTGTAACGTGTCAAAGATTTAACGGCTGACGGCGCCATAGAAATGCTCAAAACTAATACGCAGTATTATTAAATTCTTATACCTATAGTTCTCCTTGAATAATGAAATACTTTACTGTAGAAAGTACATTTACATTCACAACTCACGAGTCGCAGCAGTGATCTATAATATTATTTTAATCAACATAGATATTCTAATCTAACTAAGCACCTTCTTCCCTTTCATCCAATACCTTTCTGCCTATAAAACTTTCTCTTCCATCTTGCAACACACAAAATGGAAATTCTTCTTCCAGCACCATCAATCACTCTCACTCATCTTTAATCAATATTAACCAAGTAAGATTCTTAAGCTTGTGTTTTACTTTTATTTTTTTTCTATTTATACATAAAGTCAAAGAAATTATCTAACTGTTTAATTAACAAACCCTAGCCAGGGGCATAAGTTAAGGTGAAAATTAAGAATGGGAAGAGGGAAGATTGTGATTCAAAGGATCGACAATTGTACAAGCAGGCAAGTGACTTTCTCAAAGAGGAGAAAGGGATTGATCAAGAAAGCCAAAGAGTTAGCAATCCTATGTGATGCACAAGTTGGACTTGTTATATTCTCCAGCACTGGAAAGCTTTATGAATATGCAAACACCAGGTTTGATACATATATCATGATTAATTTATTTCTTGATATACAAATTTAATTATGAATAATTGATATATTTTTGTGTTTATCTATATTATATGTCCTGATAGAACTACTATATGTTAAAGGTCAAGATATATGAATACATAATGTCATACAAAATTTGTTGATGATCTGTATTTGATAAGAGATTTGATCCTTGACCGGTGTGTAGGAAACATATATTGGAAGATGTCAATTCCTTAAATGGATATCATGCTTACACTCTAATTAATAAAAAAATTGCTTATGAAAAAATTGTCTAATGAGGAACATCTAATTTAATATTTGTTTCTATTTGGCTAATTAATTGATGTATTTTAGGTTTTTTTTTTATCAAGTAGTATAGTGGCTAGTACCTTTTTAAGTAAATAAATGGAGTGTCTGTGATACATATTATCCATACTAATTGAGTTATGTTTACGGAGTTTAGGAGTTTAGGTTTTATTTTATTTAACAAGCCTCTTGCAACAAATATGAATGACTTAATGTTCAAAGACACGATAACAGGTCATGTGCTTGACAATACTATCTAACATACTCAGATACAGAGTTTTTATCCTTGATGTATGTTTAGTTATCAACTTATAATCACTATTGAAGATGGTACGTAGGGTGTGTCAGTGTTGAAAACTCCAAAGTACTGAGTTAGATTCCTAATGATTAAAAAAAATCAACTTAATTATATTTATAATCACTTTTCTAGGTTTAGGTATGCTTTTCCATTTTGTCCAATAAATTTTTGCCGTAATTTTTTAAAACAATTAGACTTATTGTCCTTTTACTAAATTTTAGATAACGATTTCATCTTTATTTTTTTGTCACGTAATTTTGTCTTTTGGTTCGTTTGTCTATAAATATTCAAACATAAAATTTAAAATTTATATGAAAACATGAGTGATTAACTGCATATTTAAACATTAAGAGCTCATATTGAAATAAAACCAAAATTTAAATCTTGAAAAATCATATGCAAATTGATAAAAAGAACAAAAATGATTTGAAATAAGATAAATGACGAAATCGTTAATCTAAAATTAAGTTAAAGGGCAACAAGAGAAATTTTGTAAAAGAAAAAAACCAGTATAATCACTTTACTCAATTTTCTCTCAATGAATCAGGATTATGCTCCCAGTTCTTGTAAGATATACTAATTGGGAGTATAATATACATACAGCTTAACTATATGCTGGAAATATAGTGAAACCTTATAGATGGATGCATTATGCATCTGAATTCTGAACCTAATTAACCAGTATTTACTACATTTTCAATATTTGGTCAACAAACATGAATTACTATTGAGTATTGATATATATACATGGTTCTAAACCGAAATCCACCAAATAAATGAACAAAATATTGATGGAAACTTCTTAACATGCAAATGGTTCATTCAACAAATGACAAGCATATTTCAAGGAAATATTCGGAAGGGGGAGAAAACTATGATGGAACTTTTCTGCCCATAAATAGAAAATGATGTGACAACTTATTATATATATTTAATCCCCATCATTAGCACCAATGGAGTTGCAGTCCTCGTAGATTATATTGTTTGGATTTGAATAATACATCTACTATAAAACTTATTATATATATTTAATCCCCATCATTAGCACCAATGAAAGTTTGCTCAAATTATTTTTTTTTTCTCTTAACCCTCCGGTCTTACAGAAAAGGATTTTGATAATCCGAAATTTAGTTGAGAAACGGATAAAATTTGGTCAAAGATTATTTTAATCAGTATTGAAATTCAGTCAGGATTTCACTGTTATTATGACAAAATTAGAGACAAAGTTCATATTTTTCAATCTCAATTTTTATCACTAATATTTTTAGATATTGAATTATATAGATACCCATTTTTTATATTGAATGCCTGTCAACTTAGTTTTACCAATTTAAGGTGGTTTCCAAAAATTAGGTATGCATGATTCCGATCTTTGCATATAGAGCTTAAGCTATTGCTAATAATCTAAATTACTTTAGTTGATATTAAGCCTTTTAAGTCAATGTCAAGTATCCAAAATGTGGAAGTGTTGGGCAGTAGAACACTAGCTAGTCGCTTGAACATGCATGTCCCATCCCAAAAGCAAAATTTAAGTCATATTTAATAAGGATTATTATCATTGGCAAATGCACGCATAGATAAGTTGCCTCCACTAGTTCTGATATAGACAAACCATATAATGTAATTAATGCTAGCAACTAGTTATAATTAAATAGAAATAGCCTTTGATTTTTTAACAGCAAAATAAGAACTTTATATATTTACAATGAAATATGTACAAATAGTATAGGACTCATACATGTAGATAAAGTACAAGTTATATTCAACCCTAAAGAGAAACAAAAAGGCAAAAAAAATAGAGAGCAACTCGAGTAACCCTCAAGCTATGATAAATTGTACATTACCTTAAAATACAATCTATGTGATTAGTAACACTCATAGAACAAAGCAAGGAGCTCTCACCTTTCTTGCCAAAAACCATTTTCATGACAAAATTTTATTGCGTCTACAACTTCATCCACCTTAGGTGTGTTTGAAGAGAAACCACCTTAGGTCCTCGGCCTCCAATTTGACCAAGTATAATACAAAATCCTCTTCATCTAGTGAACTCAAAAATTGTATTGACAGAGGGTCTTGAAGGGTTTATATGAATTCTTCAAGTTTAATCTATGTTATTATAATATATTCTTAAAATTAAAAATATATTAATAATAAGTATTAATTTATCATTCTCTAAAAATTACTCTTTAAAAAATATAAAAGATTTCTCAATTTCCCCTGTATTTCTCAGGCACAAAGCCTTCCTTTCCCTTACAAACTCCCAACAAAAATCTTAGCAAAAAGGTGACCCTCTTACTCCCTTACATCCGGAAGCCACATACACGATGCCCCCTCCCCATTTCCACCAAATACTCCTCTCTCTTGAACAAGTTTGCTTTTGTTGGAAGTTAAGATATGCACTAACTAGACTTTTCACCCGTGATGCCGCACGGGTCATATACAATGTGATTGTAGTAGGGAAAAGCAAAATTACATTGTATAGTTTCAACTTAATATTCAAGTGTCATAACTTTAAATTAACCGTGTGATGCCAGGTCTATTAAAAAATAAATAAAATAGAGATACAATGTTGCAATCAAAATCTTCCTAATACACGCTTTGAGGACATTTGGATCTTATGAAAAAGAATATTCGGTCGGCGAAGTTATTACCACTTGAGTCACGACCAGGTCGCTATCTTCAAGACATTTTTTGGTATTGCCAAAAAATTGTGAAAGTATACTATCAAACACACCGCCTCCAAGATAAAACAGCGCATCTGCAACTATCTTGGAGTCCTACTGCACTGTAGGATCCATTCTAGAATTACATTTTCAATATGGTACAAAGACCACTGAAATTTAACACTAAAACCACTTATATGTGTGATACTATGACCGCTCAACTATGGTAATATGACCACTCAAATATGGCGATACCACCATTCTAACCTCTTACTTCTTCAATTGTGGTATTACGACCACTCAGATATGATGCTACAACCATTCTAACCTCTAACTTCTTCAAGCACATAAAATATCAAAAATGACTATACTCTTAAGATTATTTTTAATTCTGAAGGGGAATTATTCCTCAAAAGATGTTTGATCTTAAAAATACTCTTTATTTTTAAGGGAAATAAGTTATTGAATGGATTATGCTTTAAGACCATTTTTAATTTCGAAAGGACATTATACCTCAAAAGGGACAATTGTTTTAAAAGCACTCTTCTAAAAAGACATAAAAGAAAGGGGAGAAATAGTTCATAAATGCATCGAGCATAAGGAGGGAGAAGTGAGAAAGAGTTCTCGATAACTCAATGAAACTTTTTGGTGTGATTTATGAAATGAGTGGAGTTTTAAATTTATTTAGAGACTTCATAACTGAATTTAGCAAAAATTGTGGGAGCAATTTGATCATGTCAAGGACTTTTGTGGATATAAGATAAAAAAGAAACTATCCCACAAAAGTGAAGAAAATAAACTGATTGGATAGGAACGGAGAAAAAAATAGTAAAGTCGGTTGAAAACTCAATCTCATAAAAAAAATAAAAAATAAACATGGGTAAAAGACAAATACCACAACATAAACATTACTTGTGGGAAAACATATGCACAGATTTGAAAAATAATTAATTTTTCTTTTTTATTATCGGGTACTAAATACCACAACATAAACATTACTAATGTTGTTGTTCTATCTTGTGTGGGACATCCACGCTCGATTTTTTTAAGTCACAATACACTAACTCAAAATGTTATGACTTGATGTTTAATCTTTCAACATTTCAATTTTCAATGTTTCAACATGTTCTTTTCGCTACATATTAAGAAATTATTCCCATCCTACATCATGATGGAAAAACATTCAGAAAGATATTAGTCATTAATCATAACATTATGGCCCTAATATTAAACTCGAAGCAAGAATGAGACACCGGTAAAACTAAGAGGATGATTATTGCATGGATTGTTGGAACTTTGGAGCAACATTGGGTTGAATAATTATAGATTAAGAGCTGAACATCACATATGTTGGGATTTAAGAGGATTTTTTCAAATTTTTAATCATATTATCGAATCAAATCTCGTTAAAATGGATATTGATTAAATCATTAATCACAAATCAAACACTTAGATTCATGTGTTTACGTCTTGAAGCGCATTGTAGCATAATTGTTTTTGATCACAAGCAAAGCAATGTAGTGATGCCTCTACTCAGTCCGTACGAATAGAACTTCTCCGATGATCGGTGCTAGTCAATTTCAACGGAGATTCAAAGAGACTAGGTTTAAAGAACGGCGGCTAGGTTTCTGACTCTGTGAATTAGGTTAAATGTTTCCAACAACTAATGCTTCAACGCAAGGGTTCTATTTATAGAACCACTTGTGTGCTCGTCAAGCCAAGAACTTAAATACACTGTACGTTACGGTGCACCATATTTCACTTAAATGCATTGTACCTTAAGGTGGGCCGCGATTCTCTATTTTCATAAATTAAATAATAGGTCATACTTAATTATTTAATTACTAATAAGTCATACTCGTTATTTTATAAATAAGTCTTATTTATTTGATACGAGACCTGATAGGACCGTCTTGAAAACAGGCACGAAACTTGACCCTAATCGCGACCTGCCGGTAGAACCAAAGTTATCAAAATAAAAGTGAGACCCTAACTGCGACCTGCCGGTAGAACCAACACTATAAAAGTTTTGACCCAAAACAAAGGAAAAGCTCTCACAATAGAGAAAACTCAAATATATTAATCTTCCAAATTGTGATTTGAGAATTACATGAGCTTCTTATTTATAGCCTAGGCTTGGAATACTAAAGATAAATTCCCACTACAATGCATTTACCAAATACATTGATAAGTGCATGATTATTACCTAGAAAATGGCCACTAACATGATTAAAATTCCCACTAGCCACTATAATAACTTAGAGCACTACTTTGAAGCATTTGGAGAGGCTAGGAGAATACAAAAGACCATCTAAAAATTCAACCAAAATAAAAAAAACGAAAATTGCTTATTAAAATGGAGAAAATTGGGCTTCAGGTTGGGCTCAAATCATCTTGATCCAATTGTAAGAAAGTGGCCCAATTTGATGTAGCCTCTGATGCATGTTGAATTTCTTTTTCATTGATCTTTATGATTAAGCCTTGTAATGCTTGATTCATCTTCTTTGACTTGGACTTATTCATAGGACCTCCTATTCCATTCAAAGGATCTCTAGATGGGTTGGTCGCATCTCTATCATTATTTCTCTCATTTTTCTGTCCTTTGTATATGACCCTATATAGGTTCCTGTAACGTTGGCAATAATATTAAATTACATATTTAATATTATAAACAGTGAGCGGTATCTAGCAACACATTATTGCAAGTCAAGTGACGAGAATGTCATGTGATATGACGAAACCTTGCTGTGATAATGATCATGTGTATAATTACCCATTTTCCATCATGTTTATATTAAACATAAGGCATAACATGTCACCCTTGTCTAGTTCAATATTGTGCCCGTTGACATTTCTCCTGTTATGTAGGAGGGGCAAAATCCATCTAGGTCACTCATGTCCCTCAGCATGATTCATGGAATACCCATCAACCAAATTTATAGTTATCTTATTACAGACAACGTTTGAATGGTGATAAAACACTTGACTCATACATCTAGGGTACATAGTGGTTTCAGGTCAAAAGGTGGAATACACCATTATCACTATGGGGATATCTTAGGACACTTTTCATAACTTTTACTATGTTGTATTATCATGGAGGGTCAATCCAATATAAATATTACTCCTAATATTTATACCTATGTGAAGACATGATATCCCATATCCATGATCTATGAGATGTAGTCATCAGTATACTCACATAATAGTCTTTATGCCTTACTATTATCTCAGTTCATATCAAAGCTTTTGACTACAGATACTTTAAGAATAATGTCTTTTAGTTTAACGGAATCTCATAATTAAGTTAGACTTAATGTTCCATTTAACGGACTAATTATTCCATGGACTTCATTATTTTGAAACAAAACAAAATCAATAAAGAAATTTCTTATTATATATTCATACATATATGTCAAAGTCATGATACAAAGCCAAATCCAATCAATACATATTTGCTATTAGGGCTTACTCCAACAATATTCACCCAAAATATTTAAGGCATTGGGTATATGGATTCTCTTATTTATAGGTTGTTCAATATAATTTCTTCTATTCAACGTGGAACTTTAACTCACTTTACACATCACAACAACTTCACCGTCAAGTGTGAGAACTATGAATAAACTAAATGTTGTATATATAAAAGAGGTGACCCATTTTTTTTTTTTTTTGAAGAAGTAAAAATGGAATATATAAACACTAGAGTGTAATATCCCAAGCACAAGGTGTACTAATGGGACCACTCCACCAAGCCGAGAGTCAAAACATAGTTACAAAAATAAAGGTCAGTCGAAACCCAGACAAATCATAGGGTCTGACCACCATCTCTGAGAACCGTACACAAACATGGTGTTTTTAGCTTTTAGCCACCAATATAAATGAAATTTAACTTTGTCTAGAATCTGAACCATTGGGGTTTGAATGTTATTAAAGAGCCTGTTGTTTCGCTCATTCCACACTAACCAAACTCCCAAGAGCCAAATGAGTTGAAGAAATTATATGTTGTCTTGAGGAACCTGTGCAATGAATAAACTGGGTAAAATGCTCGCTGATGGAACGTGGATCAGCACCCGCTATGCCTAACCAGGACCTAATATACTGCCATAAAGAACTAAATAAATCACAGTGGATGAACAAGTGAGATGTTGTTTCTTCGTGGCCACAAGGTTGTTTTTAGTTGGTAACCTATCTTGCAACAATCTCCAACAAGATCTCCCAAAACATCAGGTGAATGAACGACTTGACTAGTCATAATCTGGTACACTCCGTTCACAGTGTAACCTTTAGAAATGTCAGGATCCCACTGCCACCTGTCAGAAATATTAGAATAGAAGAAAAAAAAACCATCAAGTAAGATCCTATAGTCTAATAACATGTCCTCCTCCCACGCCCACAATCTACGCTTCCACCTCCATGCCTCACTGCCGTCCGCCCATCCTAACGTAAACATTTCCTCCACCGTTGCCAATTTGTTAGATGACAAATCAAATAAACGAGGAAAGCGCTTACGTAAAGGAGCATCACCAACCCAACTATCATACCAAAAGAAATTGTGTAAACCGTCCCCTACCTTTCTAGACACCCTTTCATCAAACCAACCCTCCTCACGCTCAATCCCGTCCCTAATCTTCGCTATCTCCCTCCACCAACAAGATACACTCCGGCCCCCAACCTCCAACCTCCTTGCCTCCTCACCATATCTCGCCGCCAACACCCTATACCACATCCCTTCTCTATCCACCAACATCCGCCAACACCATTTACCTAATAAGGCAAAATTAAATTCCTTCATTTTTCTCACCCCCAATCCTCCATACTCCTGACGTAAAGTAATAGAGCTTCAGGCGATCCAGGAAATTTTCCTGTTCTCCTCACTCCCTCCCCAAAAAAATTTAGAAAAAATAGAGTTAATGGAAGAGATTATACCTGACGGAGCCTTGAAGAAAGAAAGAGCGTAGACATTTTTTTATTGTCTTGAAATTTTTGGTGGAGATGTTACATCTCACTCTTGTGGTATTGGCGCTCCCCCGAATCCTTCAAGAAGTGGTATCATAGCCTTGGTTTGGCTAAGTTAGCCTTGAGAGATATTGAAAGTCTTCTTTAGCGATATAGTCAAGTAGAGTCTTCGTAGTAATAATGGTAGTGCAAGTGTATGTTATAGGAGACTCACACTTGTGAGGGATATTTTTGGGTTCAATTGTGAGTAGTTAAGTCTCATATTAATTATAAATGGATTAAATATGAGATATATAAGATAGATGATCCATATAGTTAATAAAGTAATGTATTGAGTGGAGATGTGACATCTCCCTCTCTTGCCACACTTATGACTATTGGATATGCTCTAAGTCACTTTACAATAAAAAGAAAACATTAATGATTTTTTTTCTCTCATATCATTTACTACTTAGCATTGTCTCTTCTTTCAATTCTTTTAATTTATCTTTCATGTGTTTTTTTTATAAGCATATTTAACATGTCATTAATGAATAACAAGTTTGTAAAGTAATTCATAATTTCTCATTCCCGTACTAAATTAATTATATTTTTTGACAAAAAAATATTTTTTTTTTAATTTGTTTAATATAACCAAAATGGTTTATGAGAAAACACTGCTCGTGGAGAAGTAGTTTTTTTAAGAGGCTAGACGTTTATTGATAAAGCTTTTAATTTTTATTGGGTTAAATATGTTTTTAACCCCTACAAAATTACAAGCTTTTGAGTTTAGTCCCTACAAAAAAATTTATTCACTTTTAGTCCCTGTATGCATTTTATAGGGACTATTTTGGAGGACTAAAAGTGTTTATTTTTTGTAAAAAGATTTTAAAATAGGGACTATTCTTACAAACTACTAAATTTTAAAGGACTAAAATTACCATTAAAATTTTATCGAGACTAAAATTGAAAACTTATCATTTTTTAAGGACTAAAAACATATTTAACTCATTTTTATTTTCTTTTAGAATGGCAAATATTAGTAATGAATTGTTAGAATAGTTCCTCCCCTTTATCCCGGTTTAAACTGAGGAACTCCAACTTCTTATATCTTGGTTCATTCCAGTTGAGCTACCCAACCTCTGTAGATAAAGCATTTCATGATCAATGATACTGATAATTTTGGGAAACAAATCAAAAATATGATTATTCTTTGTTGTGGTCAGCATGAAATCAGTGATTGAGAGATATAACATTTGCAAGGAAGACCAACAAGTGACAAATCCAGAATCTGAAATCAAGGTATGGTTTGTTAATCAATCTTTAGTCATAGCAAAGTGTATTTGATGTCTATCACAATTTTTTTTTGTTTATTCATGAATTTATTGAATGGTGCAATCAAGCTTATAGTTGTGCATAGAATCACAAAACACAACTGCATATAGTTTTGTTCTGATATGTAAAAATCAATAGAGTGATGTAACTAGATATCTTTGGCCCATCTTTTAACTGTAAAAACTTCCAAGAGTGGCATGATTATACTCATGTCACATAATTGATGAAGTTCCCATGCATTAAATATATCAATTGAATCCTAATTAAGCACTACCTAAACACTAGAAATTGAGGAAGAAACAAGACATATATAATAGCTTGATACAATAATTGTCATCACAAAATTACTGTGATCCATATTTCATATTGATTTCATATCTGATAGTAGGTCCATTGACATTATTTTACTTGATAACTGATAGTTTTGGCAAAGGGAGGCAGAAATTTTAAGGCAGCAACTACAAAGTCTACAAGAAAACCATAGGTACAACCTTCAACTAATTCATTCACCATTTTTTCAATATATCTATTCATTAAGCTCCATGTATGAGAGCACTAACATTTTGAGCTTATAGGCAATTGATGGGAGAACAGCTTTATGGTTTGAGTATCAGAAACCTACAAGACCTAGAGAGTCAACTGGAACTTAGCCTCCAAGGAGTTCGCATGAAAAAGGTTAAGTACTTTTTATATTTACATTGATAAGGAATTAATATAAATCCACTTAATTCATCAAACTAATTAAGAACAATGCTAAAACCAGAAATTAACAAGTTTAATCAAATTCTGCAGGAGAAAATTCTAACAGATGAAATCCAAGAGCTGAACCGAAAGGTAACTCTCAGCAGTGATCTTCATTCTTCACTAATATTTCTCTCGAAAATTTCGCAAAACTCGCTGAACTTAGTGTTTTAATTTCTTTAAATATAGGGAAACATAATCCATCAGGAAAATGTGGAGCTCTATAAGAAGGTAAACCTCCTTCAACAAGAAAACACACAACTGCACAAAAAGGTATCGCGCAGCTTACTTAATTTGCACGTCATCCCCAAAACCACAAGAGACTCGCACCACATCAGTGTTGTCAGTCGCGGATTACATAAAATAGCAGTTGGTTCAAATTTCCAATGATAGTACAGTGCTATAGCCGCTATTTGATAATGACAATACTTACTAAAGTGCGTATCGCGAAACAATAGTGGCTATTTAAAATTCCGCTATGATATAGCACTGCTATTTGATAACACTGCATCACATTCACTTAGGCTTAGGCCATTAAGTGTGACAGTTGAAGGCACAAAAAGCTTAACAATGAGGTTAATGTGAATGTCTTAGGTGTATGGCACAACAGATAATGACGCAACCGCGACAAGCAAAAACGCATTTGGTCAATTTCCATATGGTGTTCGTGGAGGAGGAGAATATCCACAAACATTGTTTCAACTTCAGTTATGCCAGCCTGAGCAAGAATATTGTGAGACCTCAGGCAGTGCAAGTGCAACAAAATGAAAGTGTCAAGATTCAAAATCTTATGAGATTTTATTAATACATTTGGAAAAGAACGATACAATTATCATTTATGTGTTATGTTCTATTATGATATGCAACATAATAATCACATCCAGTGAAGTGAAAATAGTTTCTTGTTGATTAATGCAATTCACTCCAGTTCTCAGAGAATCCACACTTTCTGAAATTGAATGAGTTTGATTATGATAGAAGTTATCAATTCCATGTAAATTTACATTAGTTTAATTTTGATAAGTCAATGTAAAACTTGTTTACACTATATATCTAGCAATTACAACTAATCCTATACGTAATTTATGAAGGAGAAAAAACGAATGTAACAACGAATTATTAACATTGATTATTTTAACAACAACGGAAAAACTGACATTTAAGATAGTTTTAATTAAAAACAAACATTTTTAATGATCCGGCGATAATAATTGACCACAATGTAAATGTAATTGCGCATAAAAATTCAATCCAAATTTTGTGGAATTTTTTTTAACAGTATACCATCTCATCTTACATGCATTTATTTTGTTCTAAACAGTCTAGCATTAAAAATCACACACGCTATAATTGGCCGAGAAGTGAAGAGTTGCTAGTTCAAACCACGTATTGACATATCAAATATACATGCAGCCTTTTACCATCCGCGTTGTACTTACGCCACACACTTGGTACATGTTAATGGTGTTGGTCATTATTTTCCAAAAATTAAATTACTCAACACGAAGGAAAAATTAACATTTAACAGACATGATTAAGAAGTAGAAGTGGAATTGTGTACACCAGAGAGGCGGAGAACATATCATAACTTATCTATTCACCGACTTTGTTGGGTGCAAGGAATAAGTATGACTAGGTACGTGACATAAAAACATAGCATGACTGGGAAACATAACATGTTTTTCTATTTTAGTTAATCTATGGTTCTATGCCTCGATTTGTAGAAAAAAAAAAAAAGTTTTTTTTACAGTGTAAC